>ENA-ORRO01000051-ORRO01000051.1-human-gut-metagenome-genome-assembly--contig:-NODE-51-length-99684-cov-13.590310_pt1 | contig 99684 bp, 103 predicted proteins | sample MGYA00242176_ERZ509136 | MGnify/ENA primary metagenome ERZ509136 (study PRJEB26280, sample SAMEA2338644) | human gut metagenome | biome: human gut; feature: human-associated habitat; material: faeces...
CAAGGTAAAACATCCTCCCTTTTGAGGGAGGAATGAGGTGGGTGGTGCTACACACGTAGTTCTCTGTAACAATGTCGTTCCATACTTCATTTATCGGTCAAATATTTTTACATTAGTAAAATTTGCTTTTCCCTACGAGGCTAAAATCCATCCTAACACCTTTCACAACAAGTGCGCAATGACAAGGTAAAACATCCTCCCTTTTGAGGGAGGAATGAGGTGGGTGCTGATTTTATTTTTCATGTTTCCCTCACGGGGAAACCCCAATCCCTTCACTCATTATGAAATGGAACAATTTTAATACAAAATTGCCTTCAATGCTAAGAAAATTAAAATTATACCACCAAATATTTCAAGATATTTTGACGGAAGTTTTTTGAAGAAATTTCCCGACCAAAAACCTATAAGCGACATTATAAAAGACACAAAACCAATCAAAGCAACAGAAAGCACCAATGAAGCATTGGTTAATCGCAAACTTACACCTGCCGCCATTGCATCAATACTTGTTGCAATTCCCATGCCTATCAAACACCTCAACCCGATACAACAAATCATATCTTCTTTTTTTTGAAACGCTTCATATATAAATTTAATTCCTAATGCCATAAATATAGCAAAAACCAACCATTCACTATAAGCCTCAATATATTTACTCAAAAAACCAACACCAACATACCCCAACAATGGCATAATACTTTGCGCAATTCCCATCGTAAAAGCAAGTGCAAGAGAGTTTTTTGTTCTATTGCTAGTAAATATCAATCCTTGCGAAAAAGAAACTACAAGACAATCTACCCCTAATGCGATACTCAAGATTATTAATTCGACAAGATGCAAATTTCCACCTCAAACAATCTATTCCAAGTAAATTTGTAGCTTATATTATAATCCACTCCCAACAATCCAAAAACCATTTTTTCATAAGGTTTCATTTTTTCTTTAACCAATTTTTCATCAGGAGAGTTTAATTCTTGTCTAACATTTGCTTGATAAGCCCAATCATCAAGAAAACGAATAGTTTGAAGTTTGAGAAAATTTTCATTTTTATTGTCAGGATAGTAATCCCGATCTACTGTTTTTGAATTGTCATCTTGACATCTTTGCAACTTGAAACCATAATACTTAACCACCGCTCCACAAATTAAGCTTCCAAGAGAGTTTGCAGAAGTATTCCACGCAGAATATCCATAAAAATTGTCACCTAATCCGACTTCAAATAACTGCTTTACAAACTCATTATCAGCTCCATTTGCATATCTGACATCTGCAATCATATAAGGTTTTTCGGGTCTTTGCCATTTTTTTGAAAACGGTTTTGTTGGAACTTTCATAACAATTTCCCCCTGATGGTCTTCAAAATTGTTCACATACAACAAAATATCCGCCTCATCAGGTTCACAAACCTTGCATCCAGCCAATTCTAATTGTCCTTTTACAGATTTTTCAATCGAAACATCTTCGTAATTAGAAATTAAACCTTTGTATTCGGGAGCTAAAAATATTGGAGAAATTTTTAGTGAAGTTTCGTCGTCAAGACAGTAATCTCGACCTACTACTTTTGAATTAACTGAATTGCTTCGTTCACACTCGCAATGACGACTTTGTGCAACAGGTTCTGTAAAAGACTTTGCATCCTTACATCTTTGCATCTTTGCATCAAAAAACTTCACTACCGCTCTTGCAAGTAAAGTCAAAGGAATTTCGTCTGCGCCTGTTTTTATAAAACCGCCCAATTTTTCAAGTACTTGCGCCTCTTGAACATTAAAACCATATTCTGCACAATCATCTTTTGAAAAAACTAAAGTGTCAAAAAGCCCTTGCTTTTGGTATTCAAGGTAGAGTTTGTTTATTTCAAAATTTCGTTTTCTTGTTTCTAAATAATCATCCAAAATTTCTGACGGAATGATATTTGAAATACAACTTTCTGTCCCTAATTTATGGGTCTGGTAAGAATAATCAAAGATTTTTTTGCCCCATTTATCCCAATATTCTTTTTCTTCTTCATTAACATTGTTGTTAGAAATTCGCATTATACTAGAAAAAGCGTAAATTTTTGCATTCTTTTTCTCCAAAATAGATTTTAAGTTCTCAACTCTATTTTTAATTTCATCAAATGCATCGGGGCATCTTCTTGACGAAATCAACCCTCCATAAGCAACTGTATCAAGGCACATTACAATCGCATCAACTTTAGGAATTTTTTCAAGCCATTCAAAAATTTTATCAACATCGGCGTATTTTGTAAGTGAACCCAAATATTTTCGCTCAGGCATAAAAAGATTTATACTGCTATTTATTGCACAAACTTGCTCCGGCAAGGTATAGCATACAGGTCTATTATCTATTGGTATAAAAGCTATGTTCATAACTTTATTATATGTTAATATAGAATTTAAGCAAAAAGGTAACAATTTATGACGCTAGACAAAACACCCGAAACTATCCATACAATGTTCAATATGATTGCAAAAAAGTATGACTTAGCAAACAATATAATGACATTTGGCATGCAAAAATATTGTAAAAATTCCGCCATAAAAATGCTTGATATCAAGTCTAATTCAAACGTCATAGACCTTTGTTGCGGAACAGGTGATTTGTCAGCAATTATAAAAAAGTTCAACCCAGATTGTCAAATTACTGGAATTGACTTTTCAGAAAACATGTTAAAAATCGCTAAATCCAAACACAAAAATATTCAGTTTTGGCAAGGCGATGTCACAAATCTGCCTTATGAAGATAATTTTTTTGATATCGCAGTTATGGGTTTTGGGCTAAGAAACATTCTTAACGCTGAAAAATCGGTTGAAGAAGTTTACAGGGTACTAAAACCGAACGGACAATTTTTACACCTTGATTTTGGTAGAAAAAATCTGCCAAGTAAAATATACGAAATCATAACCCCGATACTTACAAAAATTTTTACAGATAACCCAAAAGCCTATTCATATTTAATAAAATCAAAACGAGAATTTCCTGAACCGCAGGATTTAATAAAAGACTTTGAAAGCAAAGGATTTAAACTCAAAAAACGAAAAGACTTTATATTCGGAGTAATTTCTGCACAATTAATGCAAAAATAATTATTCTTGTTCTTCATCTTTTTTATCCAACTTTTTTACTGCAGGAATAAGTTTCTGCCATAGTGAAAGTTTTGCAAAATCATCTCGAATTTCTTGCGCTTTACGCTCTAGTTGGTTATATACCTGCGAATTTATTTCTCCACCAATTAAAATTAGAACTGATGTATAATACAACCAGATCATTAAAACAGCAAAAGCACCAATTGTTCCGTAAACCATGTTGTATGTTCTCAAATTGTTTACATAAATCGAAAATCCCCACGAACCGATTAACCAGAAAACAGTAAAAAACCAAGTTCCCGGAATAGCACTTTTTCGTTTAAATCTTTCATTACCTTTCAAATCCGGTAAAATGTAGTAACTTAAAAATGCCATGAAATAAAGTGCCGCAAATGCTACAGGCCAACGCAAAGTCAATAACGTAAACGCAATTCCTGGTGACATGTGAAAATGGTTCACAAACAGATTTATAATCGCCTTACCAAAGACGATAAGGTTTATACTCAAAAACATTACCATAGTGTCAACAAACACCATCAGCAACGACAACGCACGTGTGTAAATAAGATTTCTTGTTTCATGAACTTTATAAGCTCTATTCAAACCCTTCAAAACAACCGCAATACCATTCATTGACAAAAACATGGTTACGCAAAAACCCATAATTGCCATTAATTTTCCATGAGAAAAAATCATTGCTTCAGAAAGAACAGTTAAAATTAAATCCATCGCCTGCTCTGGCATAAATGTTGCCAAGAACTTTAAAATTGGCTCCATCAAAGCTTTGTTTCCCATCCAACCAAAAACAGCCGTCAAAAACAACATAAAAGGGAAAATCCCGATAACCATCATAAAGCCCATTTCCGCAGCCATTCCGTAGAAATCGTTCTTTATAACAGATATTATTAACCTTTTTACACCTCTTACAAAAACCTTAAAGTTCATATCTCGCTCATCTATAGTTGTTTAACTTTTTTAATTTCTGCCAAAATCTTTTTTACAGCTTCCTCTACAGGAGCTTTAATAGTACAACCTGCAGCAAACTTATGTCCACCACCATTAAACACTTCACAAATCTGCGCAACATCCGCAAATTTGCTTCGCATAGAAATCTTTGTTCCACCTGATTTCATCTCTTTTGCAACAAAAGCTACTCTTGTTGTAACAATCGCTCTTAATTTTTCTGTCAAACCTTCCATACAATCGTCGCCGGCAGAAAATTGTTCCATATCTTTTTTATAAACCGTTGTATAAGCGATTTTGTCATCATTCAAAAATTTCGCTTTGCTTACACAATGTGCCTGAAACATAACAAGCGTTTTTGAATCAGATTCATAAACTTTTTTATAAATATCAGAAGGATTAACCCCAATTTCAACCAACTTTGAAGCAGTTTCAAATGTTGAAGGCTTTGTATTATCAAACCTAAAAGAACCTGTATCAGTCAAAATTGCCGTGTACAAACAAATTGCAATATTAAGATTAAGTTTCCAATTCATTTTAGAAAAACAATTAAACAAAACTTCGCCAGTTGAACTTGCATCAGGATTAATAAAATTCAAATCTGCATAAGCGATATTTGTTTTATGGTGATCAATATTTACTGTGTATTTTGCTTTATCAAAAAGAATTTTGGCATCACAAATTCTATCTATTGCAGCAACATCAACATTTATAACCAAATCATACTCTCTTGATTTGTCATAATAATCAATATTTTTAACCTCATTCAAATGCGGAATATAACTATAAACATCAGGAACTTTAGAAATCGCCATCATATCACATTTCTTTTTATAGTTTTCTAAAATTGCCGAATACAGCCCGCACATTGACCCTAAAGTATCCCCATCGGGGTTTACATGGGAAATAATCAATATATTTTTGGATGATTTTATGATATCATTTAACTTAGAATAATCCATTCTTTGATGTTAGCACAAAAAAGTTCAAGTGCAAAACAAGAACGTTAGGGAAAAAATTTTGGAAAAAGTTTTATACACAGATTTTGTAACAACCGAATCATTAGTTGGGGTTTTGCTTGAAAAAAAAGAGATAAAAAAAGCAATTACCCGCAATAATTTGTACAAATTTTGGGGAAAAATCGCAGGAGAAAAATTTGCCAAACGCTCAAAACCATATTCAATGATGACCGGCGGAGTAATGGTTGTAGCATGCGAAAACGCAATAGTAGCACAAGAATTAACGCTAAGAAAAAACCAATTACTAGCGAAATTTGAACCCTACCTAAAATCTTTAAAATTGAATGTTAAAGACCTCAGATTTGACCCCAAAAAATGGATTGCTGAAAGCGAATAATTTTTTGAAATAGGTGTGAAATCTTGTGAGTAGATAAGCAAAGTCTGTATCAATAAATGGCTTAACTAATAACGATAACCTAACATTGTAAACTATTTTTTACGAACGTTACAGCTTCCTTGATAAGGTCTATTCACTATTCACCACTCACCATTCACTTATTAATAACGATACGGTCTTTTCACGTTTCACTTCTCAATTTTTACTTAGGTTTCCCACGAAGTAAAAGGAATTTATTTAACTTCCACAATTCCAACATCTGTAGTGTGCAAATCATTTGCAACCCAAAAACCATCTTGTGTCAAAAATTCTATATCTACCCCAAAATAAGTTGACCCAGAACCGGACATAATTGACTTAGGATAAGATTTTTTTATCGCTTTTAATTCATCGTAATCGTCGATTAATGCCCATTCTAAATCGTTTTCAAAACTTGCTCTATCTCCAAATTCTGATTTAAAATTATTTGATTTTTTATCAGAAAATTTTGTATAAGCCTCTTTTGCACTAATTCCAAGATTTTGTGGTTTGATTAATGAAATATTCATTTTTTCAAACGGAAGTTTTTCTAAAATCTCACCCCTGCCACTTGTCATTTGACGACTGCCTTCAAGACAGAAATTCAAATCAGAACCAAGTTTTGAACATAATTCATGCAACCCTTTTCTTGACAAAGGTTTGTTAAAAATTTCATTTAATCCCCAAAGCGTTCCTGCAGCATCAGTACTTCCACCTGCCAAACCAGCTGCGACCGGAATGTTTTTGTCTATATAAATATCAATTTTGTATGGAGAAAGATTTGTCTTTTCAATAAACAACATTACAGCCTTATAAACGAGATTTTTTTCATTATAAGGAATTTCAGTACTATTACCTGACAAATTTATCTCAAAATTTTCAGATTTTTCAACATCAATTGTCAAATAATCATACAAACTAATTGTTTGCATAATGCTTTCAATATTATGAAAACCGTCTGGGCGTTTACCCGTAACCTTTAAGGTTAAATTGATTTTTGCAGGACATTGAACTTTCATTTTAAAAGCTCCTCAGAAAGTTTTCCAAATGTTTCAATTGAAAGCTTTTCTCCTCTTATATTTTCATCAAGTCCTAAATTTTTCAATGCTATTTGAATTTTTTCTTTAGAAAAACCACCAGACATCAAGCAATTTTTGATATTTTTTCTACGTTGAGAAAATCCAGCCTTAATTACCTTTCTAAAATGTTTGTAATCAGTTAAATCAAGTAAAGGGTTTTCTCTCACAACCAATTTTACTAACGCAGAATTAACTTTTGGCGCAGGATAAAAAGAGCGTCTGCCAACGAGTTTCATAATCTCAACATCAGCCCAAAACTGTGACAAAATCGTTAAAAGTCCATACTGTTTGCCTGACGAATTTTCATCTGCAACCATTCTACGTGCAACTTCTTCCTGAACCATCAACAAAATATCCGTAATTTTGTTTCGGTTCTTATTATTCAAATCGTCGATTTCACCCAAAAGATGTGCAATAATCGGGCTTGTAATATAATACGGAATATTTGCGACAACTTTAATTTTGCCCTCGCAAAGTTCTGACAAATCTTGTTTCAAAATATCGTTATGAATAATTCTCAGATTGGGTGCATCCAATTTTTCCAACTCTTTTATTGCTTCTTCATCAAGTTCAATTGCAATAACTTGTTTGGCATGCTTTACTAATTGTTCAGTTACAAAACCAACACCCGGTCCGATTTCAATAACGGTATCATCAGGATTAATGTCAGCAAAATCAATAATATCAGCAATTGTTTGCCCATCAATCAAAAAGTTTTGCCCTAGTCTTTTTTTAGTTCTAAAATATTTTGCCCGTTCGTAGTAGTTCATCTTACCTATAATAATACCACACACAGGTAAATGTTTTAATAAATATTTTTTGTTATTTTGTGGATGTTATAATTTAAATGGAGTTAAACACATGCAAACACAAACTAAATTGAGCAAAAAAGACATCATAGAACTGTTTAAAAAAGGTTGTAAACCCAAGTTAGAACACAATATCGGGATTGAATATGAAAGATTACCAATTTTTTCTGTGACTTCAAAAACTGCTGATTATGGTTCAGAATTTGGGATTTGTAATTTTTTAAGAAATTTTGCGAAAGAGGAAAACTGGGATTATATAACTGATGATTATAATATTATTGGCTTAAAACAAGTCCATGACACAGTTACTTTAGAACCCGGTTGTCAAATAGAATTAAGTATCAAACCCGAAAAAACAATTGATGAATTAAAATCCAAAATTGACAAACTCAACAAACAAATGTATCCAATTCTCAATCGTTTTGGTATAAGCCTATTAAACTATGGAGTTTCACCACTTTCTACTCACAAATCAATAAATTTAATTCCAAAACGTAGATATCACATCATGGCAAAATATTTATGGGGAATTTTGTCTGATGTTATGATGCGAGAAACTGCCGGAGTGCAATGTTGTATAGATTTTGAAAACGAAGATGATGCTATGGAAAAATTCCGTGTTGCAAACAAATTAACCCCTTTTATGACCGCAATGTTTGCAAATTCTCCTATCAGGGGTGGAGTTGAAACGGGTTACAAAAGTTTTCGTGCATTGAGTTGGCTAAATACAGATAATGACAGATGCGGTTTTGTCGGTCAAATCGACGAAAAATTTTCGTTTGAAGAATATGTGGATTACGTACTGCAAACTCCAATGATTTTTATAAACCGTGATAATAGCGCAATTCCACTAGATGGAAAAATTTGTTTTGACGAATTTATGGAAAACGGTTACAAAAATTTTGATGCTGATATTGAAGATTTTAACCTCCACGCAAATCTTTATTTCCCAGAAGTAAGACTTCGCAATTTTATAGAGATAAGAAATCACGACTGTGTCGGAAAAGATTTGCAATATTCTATTTTAGCAATTTACAAAGGAATTTTGTATAACAAATCAGCAATTGAAGAAATTGAAGATTTGTTCAAAAACTATGATTATAGGGATTTTTCAGAACTAAGATATAATGTGCCAAAAAATGCTATGAATACCAAAATTGGAAACAATTACATTAAAGAAATAGCAAAAGATATTTTATACATAGCAGAAAAATCTTTAATCGAAATGGATACCGGCGAAGAAAAATTCTTAGAACCGATTAAAGAATACGTTGATGCTGGAATTTGTCCTGCAGATGTAATAATACGTAATTGGAACGGAATTTGGAACAAAGATATTAAAAAATTAATAAAATTTGTAAGTGAATTTTGATTTTATCAAGTATTATGCTATAATCCGTATGTTACCGAAAGATACTATAAGAGGAATATATGGATTTAAAGGAACTCCCCAAATGTCCTGTTGAAACAACATTACGCCTTATCGGTGAAAAATGGCGTATTTTAATAATCCGAGATTTACTCAGCGGAACTAAACGTTTTGGCGAATTAAAAAAGGCCTGTAGCGGAATTTCTCAAAAGGTTTTGACGCATAATCTTAGAAAAATGGAAGATGATGGACTTGTAAAACGTGAAGTTTTTTCGGAAGTTCCTCCAAGAGTAGAATACACCTTAACCGATGTCGGTTATAGTTTAGCTCCAGTGCTTGATGCTATGGCAAGCTGGGGAACTGATTACAAAACATTCTTGAAACTTCTAAAAAAAATGGGATAATGGTGTTATACCTGCATGGGCAATATTTTGAACCAATTAATTATGTATAATACTTTACATAAAATAGCAAAAAATATTTTATCATGTATTATATGATGTAGGAGAAATTTTATGACTTTACTAAATGCAATTCATAACGCATTTCCGGAACAAACAAATAGCTCTCATTTACAACTTTTAGACAATAACTCTCTAACACAAACTAAAGAAGAAATTGTTTATCGCAAAAACGGCAAATCAATTGACAGAATTATGGAAGTCGATGCCGTTACAGGCTTAAGATTAAGAACAACTCATTTTGATTATTTTAACGATAAAAAAGTTCGTTCAATTGATGAGTATGACAAGTTTACGGGCAAAAAAATCCGTACTATAAATTATGTTTTGTACAAATCTGTTGATGAATATGATTTGGAAACAGGTAAAAAAATCCGTACAATCAATTTTAATATAAAAGACGAAAACAAAATTTCTTCAATTCAAGAATATGACCTTGAAACCGAAAAAATAGTGAAAATTTCAATATTCAAACGTGATGGCAAAACAATTAGTATAATAAAAAGCATTGATCCTGTAACAGAAAAGGTTACAAGCTGGATAAATAATCAATATACAGATTGTCAAAAACAAAAACATACAAAAGCCGTATCAAGGATTTACGAAAATATTAAAACATCATCTACACAAGCAAAAAAAGATGATGTTGCAAGACTAATAGATAACCTTTATTCAAACAAACTAAAATTTGATGTGTTACGCACGTAGCCAATTGTGACAATATTCATCCCTACCTCGTACTTTGGTAAAGAGTTTTTACGCACGTAGCCCCCTGTGACAATATTGGTCTAAAGTACCTCATATTTTGGTGTGGAGTTTTTACGCACGTAACCCCCTGTGACAATATTCATCCCTACCTCGTACTTTGGTGGAGAGTTTGCACGTAGCCCTCTGTAACAATATTGGTCTAAAGTACCTCATATTTTGGTGAAGAGTTTTTACGCACGTAACCAGTCGCCCCCTCTACAAGATACTTTAACGCACGTACTTATAAATCTTTTGTTGGCAAGTATGACTGAGGATAGTTGTAGTCCTCTTTAAAGCCTAAATGTCTATACATTTTCAATGCTTGAAAATTATTGGTTTCTGTAGTTGTATTTACTTCCGTAATCGGTTTTATTCCGTTGTCAGTAATTTCAATCAATTTTTCTACAGATTTTTTAAGCATATGTTTTGACAACCCCTTGCCCTGATGTTCTTTTCTAATCGCAACAATTGGAATGTTTGCAATTCTGCCACCTGTAAGGTTCATAAAGCAAAAACCAACAGGAATATTATTGCATAACAATATAGTTGTTGCCTCAGGCAAAAATTCTGCATATATATTTTTTACAATCTTTGTAATTATGTCACGAGTACCTTCAATTGTCTTAAATCTCGGATCAAACAAGGCATCTGCACTATCTTCAAAACCTTCTTGAACAACTTCCACCGCATCTTCAAAATATTTGTCATGCCAGTCAACAAGCTTGTATTCACTATCAAGTGGCGAAAGTTGAGTAATTTTTAAAATATCTCTTGAATTTGTTCCTGCCATCATAAATCTCAAAACAGCAATACCAACAAACTTAAATCCATAACGAGCAATATCACCGATTAAATCTTTTTGCGAACCTAACATCGGATAACAAACAATTTTATCCAATCTTTCGGCCTTTGTAAGTTCCAAAAACTTTTTAAGCAAGTACATAGCTCTTTCAACCATATTTTCCATTTTGAATGAATGAATTATATTAAGCTCTATTGCCTCTGAAATAGCAGTTGTATATACCAAAAACGCAACAGGAATTGCATTTTCAAACAACACAACACACTCAATCAATTTCTTTTCAACTGCATCAATAAATCCTTCAAAATCGAGCGGTTCAAGTTCAAAATTATACTCAGTCACTGCCCTATTTACAAAATCATTATACACAGTTGCAAACGCTTTATAATCGTTTGGAGTTAATAATCTAGCCTCAAAGTTTTGATTTTCGTCAGTCATGTCCTTAATTCCTTGTTATCATACAATGCAACTCATTATATCATGTGGTGCATTTTCTCTTTTTTGGTTTCCATATACCGCTTGTTATACTCATTTATATATGGCGGTATTTTAACTATATCATGTACAGTTAATCCGTAACCCTTCAAACCGACGATTTTTTTCGGATTATTTGTAATTAAGTTGAAATTATTAAACCCAAGATCACGAATTATCTGCGCTCCCATGCCATAATCTCTCAAATCAGGTTTAAATCCTAAAGAAACATTCGCTTCAACAGTGTCTTGTCCTTTTTCTTGAAGGTGATAGGCTTTAATCTTGTTAATTATACCAATTCCTCTGCCTTCATGCCCTTTCATGTAAACGAGTGCGCCTTTCCCGTACTCGTTAATCATCTTTAATGCACTATGCAATTGGTAATTACAATCACACTTCAAGCTATGAAAAATATCACCGGTAAGGCATTCGCTATGCACTCTTACAAGCGGAATTTTATCTGAACCGTCATCTTTTACTAACGCAACGCTTTCTTGCCCAGTCATGTGGTTTAAATATCCATAAATTTCAAAGTCGCCAAATTGTGTCGGAAGATGTGCCTCCGCCTCTCTTGTTACAATTTTTTCAGACTTCAATCTATATGCAATAAGCTCCGCAACAGAAATAAATTTGATACCATGCTTTTTAGCAAATTTATACAAGTCGTCTCGTCTTGCCATGTGACCATCTTCTGCCATAATTTCGCACATAGGACCTGCCGGAACATGCCCGCAAAGCCTTGCCAAATCAACAACTGCTTCAGTATGTCCTGTCCTTGTTAAAACACCGCCTTTTCTTGCAACACATGGAAATAAGTGTCCCGGTCTGCGCAAATCTGACGGTTGGGCATCTGGAGCAAGACAAACTTCTATTGTTTTTGCCCTATCAAAAGCGGAAATTCCGGTGGTTACACCGTATTTTTCAGATGCATCAATACTAACTGTAAAAGCGGTTTTCATAGATTCATTATTTTGCTCAACCATTTGCGGTAACTGCATTTTTTCAGCAATTTCTGGAGCAATTGCAAGACAAATCAAACCTTTAGCATTTTCTGCCATAAATTTTATGATTTCGGGGGTGACCATTTGTCCTGAACATATCAAATCACCTTCGTTTTCCCTATCTTCATCATCGGCAACAATCAACATTTTGCCGTTCTTAAAATCTTCTAATGCACTTTCTATTGAGTCAAATTTAAAATTTTCCATATTATATAAATCCGTTCTCTTTCAAAAAATCTTCTGTAATATTATTATTTTGCGTTGATAAAAATTTTTCAACATATCTACCTAAAATATCAGTTTCAATATTAACCAAATCACCAACACGCAAGTCTTTTAGGTTAGTATTTTCAAGTGTATGGGGAATAATTGCAACACTAAAAATATTTTTTTCAGACTTTGAAACAGTTAAACTAACACCATTTACAGCAATCGAACCTTTATAAACTATATATTTGTCAAGTTCAGGAGAAACTTCAAACCTCATATCACCCAAGTATTTTGCCACTCCATCAACATGCCCTTGAACAATATGCCCACCCATACGAGTTTGCGGAGTTAAAGCTCTTTCAAGATTAACTCTCTCTCCTGTTTTAAATCCTTTTGTAATCCTCAATGTTTCTGAACTTACATCGGCTGAAAAATAATTACTCATCAAATCAACAACAGTCTGACAACAACCATTTATTGCAATACTGTCGCCTAATTTTGTTCCATCCAAAACATTTGAACATTCTATGACGAGTTTTTTACCGTCAAATGACTTTATTTTTCCGATTTCTTCGACAATCCCTGTAAACATAAATTGATTTTAACATGAAAAACGGCAAACTGGAATATGAAAACTATAGCAAAGGACAAAATTATTCAGAATAATTTTTTGTGCTAAAATATTTGCATGGTAAAGATTTTGGACTGCACTCTGCGTGATGGCGGACATGTTAATAAGTGGAATTTTTCTGATGAATGTATTTTGGCAACTCTTAATGCTGCCGAAAAAACTCAAATTGATTATTTTGAAGTCGGTTATGATATGCCACAGTGTATAACCACATCCGACATCAAATTATGCGTAATGTTAGATGCAAAAAACATTCATTCAATATCTGAAAAAGCTGATTGCATAAGAATTGCCTGCTATCCTCACGAAATTAAAACTGCAATTTTTGCTATAGAAGATTTTAAAAATCAGGGTTTTGAAGTTTTTTTACATCTAATGACAGCTGATAAATTTGAGGATTATGAACTCTTAAAAAACTGGAAAAACAAAGAAATTTTAAATTCGATTTATTTTGCAGATAGTTTCGGCTCCTTTATGCCAAAAGATGTTGAAAATATCTACAAAAAACTTACAGATTGTGGATTTGAAAGAATAAGTTTTCACGCACATAACAACCTCCAACTTGCTTTTACGAACACAATAAAAGCTATCGAACTCGGAGCATATAGTGTTGATGCAACAACTTTTGGAATGGGTAGAGGAGCAGGGAATTTACCAATTGAACTTCTTTTAAAATATTTAGAAAAAGACAGTTCCGAATACTTAAAAATTATAAAAAAATATTATATTGAATTGCATTCACAAACCGCATGGGGATATGATTACAATGCACTAATCGGCGGGTTGAATAACATTCACCCGACGAAAATAGCGCAATTTATTGAACAAAATATGCAATAGTTATATTATTTTAAAACTTCTTCAACTTTGCATAAGCGGCATCCATAGCTTTCACACCTTGTCTGCCAAAATCAATTGTGTACATCATACTGTCACCAATTTGAGTAACTTCTTGAATATGCCCAATCCCCAACTTGTCATGAAAAACTCTTTCTCCGACATTAAAAACGTATTCAATTGGAGTTGTAGTTTCCATTCTGCGTTGACGTTCAGCATCTTCTGCCTGCTGCATACGCTCTTTTTGTTTTTTTTCTTCAAGCATTCTTTTTATCGCATTGTCTTTAAAAAATTCTTTAATTTTTTCATCATCACGTTGTTTATTGGCTTGAGATTTAACCAAAATCGTGCGAGATGGAGTTCTGTGCGGTTGTTGAGAATAACTTGAATTTTGCCTTTGTCTGTCATTATGAGATTTTCCTGTAGCCAAACCTCTTGTCGGAGCAACAAAACCTTTTCCAAAGCCAGATGATGGTTTTACATACCCAAAACTGTCAGATTGAGCTGCAGAATATGAATAATCAGATTTTCCTGTTCTTGCTCTTGAAACTGCATTTTGGAATGTAGAAGTTCCGCTTGTAGAACCTTCAAACCCAATTTTATTCAACAATTGAGGCGGAATTTCATCAATAAATCTTGATGGATTGTAATATTTGTATTCGCCCCACATTTGACGGCGTTTTGCCGATGTAAGATAAAGTTTTTCTTCCGCACGAGTAACTCCAACATACATCAAGCGACGTTCTTCTTCCATTTCTGATGGGATATTAAATGTTCTCTGATGCGGGAATACACCTTCATCACAACCGGCAAGAAATACTATTGGGAACTCCAAACCTTTTGCAGAGTGCAAAGTCATCAAGGTTACATTATTTGAGATATCCTCCATTCCGTCAAGGTCAGAAACCAGAGCAACTTGTTGCAAAAATTCACCTAAAGCATTGTCAGCTTCTTCAGGAACAAATTCCCCTGCGACGTTAACCAACTCTTGCAAGTTTTCAATATCAGCTTCACTTTCAGGGGTATTTTGAGATTGCAGTTCTGCCAAATATCCTGTCTTTTCAATAACAAGAGTTACAAAATCCTGCAATGAATATGAATCTTTAGCGTTTACAAATTTCAAAATCAATTCTGAAAAATCTTTCAATTTTGAACGAGTTCTAGGCGGAATTTCAACTGCATCTTCAATTCGTTGACAAGCTGCAAACAGGCTGATATCTTCTTTATCTGCAAAATCAGAGAGATTTTTTACAGTAGTATCGCCAATTGCACGCTTCGGAACATTTACAATTCTTCTGAAACTTTGTGAATCATCCGTATTATAAATCAATTTCAAATATGCAATAATATCTTTAACTTCCTTACGATCATAGAATTTTAAACCGCCATAAATCTTATACGGAAGTCCTGCAGCCATACAAGCTTCTTCTAATGCACGAGATTGCGAGTTTGTACGATAAAGAATTGCAAATCTATTGTAATCTCCTCCGAAATCCTGTTTAATTCGGCTTGCAATAAAGTTTGCTTCATCCGCCTCATCTTGCGCCTCAAAATAATCAATTAATTCGCCATCACCTTTTTGTGAATAAAGAACCTTGTCCACACGCTCTGTATTGTTCTCAATGATTGCGTTTGCGACATTCAAAATGTTTGCAGTAGAACGATAATTTTGTTCAAGTTTAATTAATTTTGTTTTTTTGAAATCTTTTTGGAAATTCAAAATAATCGTATAATCCGCACCACGCCAACTATAAATTGACTGGTCAACATCACCTACAACACACAATGAACGTTCATCCGGAATATCAGGCTCGAGATTTGTATAAAGCATATTAATAAGCTTATATTGCGCCATATTGGTATCCTGAAACTCGTCAACCAAAATATGTTGAAATCTATCGTAATACTGTTGCCGAACCTCTTTGCACTGTTCAAGAAGTTTTACCGTAAGCATTAACATATCATCAAAGTCAATTGCATTGTTGTTATTCAAAGAATTTTCGTACTCTTCATAAATTTGAGCAATTTTTTGTGATTTAAAATCTCTGGCAAAAGTTGCAAAAGTATAAGCATCCTGCATCTTGTTTTTAGCATTAGAAATAACTGTTTTTACAAGTTTTGGTGCATAAACTTTATCATCAAGATTAAGCTTTTTAATTGCCTGTTTAATTACCGCATTAGAATCTGTTTCATCATAAATTGAGAAATTTTTATCCAATCTTTTTCCAGATTGAAAACTATAATTTTCAATATTCTCTCTCAAAATTCTTCCACAAATACCGTGAAAAGTGCCGACCCACATGTATTTTACAACGTTTTCGCCCAAAATATTACCAAGACGTTCTTTCATCTCTTTTGCTGCCTTGTTGGTAAATGTAACGGCAAGAATATTACGAGGTCTAACACCATTCTGAATTAAATACGCAATTCTTGAAGTAAGTAATTTCGTTTTTCCGCTGCCTGCTCCCGCCAGTACCAACAATGGTCCTCTTACAGTTTCTACAGCTTCTCTTTGTTCTTTGTTAAGATTATCCAGTATATTTTCCATATCCCTATTCCCAAAATCAAATTTTTGTGATATAATCAGCATAAACTAAAAATGTATAGATTGCAATGAGAAAGTAGGAAAAATGGTAGAAACTGACATGACAAAAGTATTTATGGGTTCAGAAGACGAAAACAAAGAAAAACAAGGTTCAATCGTAGTTCCGATTGATGAAGATATGGATACAGTTTCATCAGGTTCACCCGACACAGTTGATGAACTTGCTATGGAATTAGCAACAATTCAACAATCAGCGAAGCGTATTGCAATTATCGGAAGTCGTAATCTTCCTATTACTCACCAACAAATGATAGAAACATTGACAACAGCTCTTGTAATGCAAGGTAATACAATTATTACATCAGGTGGTTCATCAGGAACAAACGCCGCAGCAATCAGAGGCGCAATGAAAGCTAACCCTGACAAATTGAGAGTAATTTTACCTCAAACAATAGGTCAACAACCATCAGATGTACAAAACCAGCTTATCGGAGTTCCAAATATTATTGAACATCCGGATAGAGCAATGATGACTTTGGCTGACGCATCAAGAGTTTGTAACAGAGAAATTATTGATGAATGCAATCAGTTAATCTGCTTCCTATCTCATACAAGTAAAACTTTGCACAATGCAGTTCAATATGCAGAAGAAGGTCACAAGGTTATTACTGTATTCTATTTAGACTAATAAAGTGAAAAGTGAAAGGTGAGAAGTGAAAAGACCATTATAGCCATGATCTTTTGACTTTGTGCATAAATATGTTTGACAATTTTAAAAAACTTACCGGTAAAAACAGAAATGAATACGAAACAGCTGCAAAACATCTTGTGGATGATTGCGATGTTGAATTATTTAAAGAACTCGTTGATAACGACGATTTCCTTTTCGATTTTGTAAAAAACAATGTAACACAGAGAATTTCAAATGCTATTAACGAAACAAATTACCAAAATTTACTTGAGTTTTTAAAATACTATTCTCAATCTTATGAAGATACAATAGTTTCTGCTCTTGTCAAATATGCTGATGAAGATTTAACTGACATCATGCTAGACAAATTTGAAAATGGGAATGATAATGAAAAAACCTACACCGCTAAATATTTTGCAAAAATTCAAGATCCATTGGCTTACGAGTTTTTGAAAAATTATTCCAATTCTGAAAATGAATTTCTTGCACAAAATTGCGCCTCAGCACTAGGCGCATGGCACGATGAAGATACATATAATTCTGCAATCGAAAGATTGAAGAATGAAGATGATTTTGAAAAACTTTCAGCAGTGAAATTTTTAGTTGCTTATGGAAACAAATCCGCAATTCCTTATATCATTAACGCAATGAAAAACTCCACAATGGCAGAAAATATTGCAGGCGAAATTCCTTATTTGGAAAACCTTTTTGATTTACTAAAAGATAACTATGAAGATGCGCTTTTAACAATAAATTATATTATTAATGCACTCGGAGAAATTTTGCCTCTCGCAACAATATTTGATTTTGAACTTTTTGAAATCTTTGAACAATTGATAAGCAATCATAGTGATAGTAAATCTGCAATCGTTTTGTTAAATGCAAAAGAAAAATTTGAAACATTAACAGAAAATGACGAATACCTTTTTGATGAAGACAAAAACACCAAAAATGAAATCTTCGATATCAAAAAGTTGCTCAATAATGTTCGCAAAAAAGATTTGGAAATATATATTAATGAAGAATTGAGAGAGGATAGCCCTTTTGTCTACACTGCTCTTGATTTTGCGACAGATACACTTGCAATAAGAGAATTGTTAAAATCTAATAATCAAACAATAATCCTTAAAACTGCAGAAATTTTAAAATCTTTAGGAAACTTTGATGAAACAGCAAGAACTGTCGCACTTTTAAAAGTTACTGATATAAATATTAAAGCGATAATTCGAGCGTTATAATTTTACACTTGCACCACTATAGACTTAAATTTACATTGGTGCATTTTTTGTGTTCGTTCGCATATAATAGTTTTGAAAAGGAGATTTTCGTGAAAGAAGAATTGTTATCTATAATAGAAAAAAATAGTCGCATTGATTTATCAGAACTTGCCGCAATGCTCGGAATGGAAGAAATTGATGTTGCAAATGATATTGCAGAACTTGAAAAAGAAGGTATAATCTGCGGATATCATACTCTCATAAACTGGGAAAAAACTAATATTGAAAAAGTTACCGCACTAATCGAAGTTAAGGTTACTCCTCAACGTGGGCAAGGGTTTGACAAAATCGCCGAAAGAATATACAAATATCCTGAAGTGAAATCTGTTTACTTGATTTCAGGCGGATATGACTTGCTCGTAACTCTTGAAGAAAAAACATTGAAAGAGATATCTAATTTTGTAACAGACAAACTTTCAACACTAGACAGAGTTTTGAGTACGGCAACACATTTTATCTTGAAAAAGTACAAAGATCACGGAACAATCGTCAACAAAGTTGTTGAAGAACAAGAAAGAGAAATTATTACACCATGAAATACCCAATTTGTGAAAAAGTTCAGAACATAAAACCGTCGGGAATACGAAAATTTTTCGACATAGTTAGTGAAATGAAAGACGCTATTTCATTAGGTGTTGGCGAACCTGATTTTGAAACCCCGTGGCATATCCGAGATGAAGGGATTTATGCCCTTGAAAAGGGTAAAACTTTTTATACCTCAAATGCAGGACTAAAAGACTTACGTAAAGAAATTACACATTACATCTCGAGAACACAGAAAATTAATTACGACCCATTAAAAGAGATTATTGTAACTGTCGGTGGCTCAGAAGCTATTGATATTGGACTTCGTGCAATGATTAACCCTGGTGATGAAGTTATAATTCCGCAGCCATCTTATGTTTCGTACGAACCTTGTGCAGTTTTAGCAGGCGCAAAACCTGTTATCATCAATCTTAAAACCGAAAACAATTTTAGACTAACTGCACAAGAATTAAGAAATGTAATTACAAATAAAACCAAAGTTTTAATTTTACCTTACCCAAACAACCCGACCGGCGCAATTATGAATAAATTAGATTTGGAAGAAATTGCAAAAGTCATAATAGAAAAAGATATTTTTGTAATGTCAGATGAGATTTATAGCGAACTAACTTATAATGGTAAACACGTTTCTATTGCAAGTATTGACGGCATGCAAGAACGTACTCTTTTGATAAACGGTTTTTCAAAAGCTTATGCAATGACAGGGTGGAGATTAGGTTACGCTTGTGGACCGGAACCGATTATCAAACAGATGACAAAAATTCACCAGTTTGCGATTATGTGTGCGCCAACAACAAGCCAATATGCGGCAATTGAAGCACTGAAAAATGGAGATAAAGACGTTGAAGAAATGCGCCAAGCGTATAACCAAAGACGACGCTACTTAATCAAACGTTTTAAAGATATCGGATTAGAATGTTTTGAACCTTTTGGAGCTTTTTACGTTTTTCCTTGTATAAAAGAATTTGGAATGACAAGTGAAGAATTTGCAACAAAATTTTTGATGGAAGAAAAAGTGGCAGCTGTTCCCGGAACTGCTTTTGGACAAAGTGGGGAAGGTTTTTTGAGAATATCTTATGCTTATTCAATGGAAAATTTAAAAGAAGCAATAGACAGACTAGAACAATTTGTTAAAAAGTTGAGAAAATAAAAAACTTTAAAAAGTTTGGAATAAAATTTCCATCTCAGAATTATATCCTATACGGATAGTCTTTTTTAAATTCCCAATTATCTAATTCCAAAAGCCTTGCACAATACACAGCACTATTATTTTTGCAAAAGTTCAAATATTGGCTTCTAGTCATATTATTTCTGTCCCACATCATTCTGCGTGTACCATAATTATGCCCTTCTGGATAATAATATCCGGCAGTTTCTGACGGCCAAATATCCCATACAAATTGATCACGCCCAGCCACATTAGGAGGCTTTGAACCGTTCACATCATACACAAAACTAAACGCACCACCATTATAAAAATGCGCTCTTGAACCATCTCCAAAATATATGGCTACTTGTGCTTTCGGTACAACATTGTTATTTTCATCATTCTCTATAGAACCGTCTTCTATTTTTACATATTTTATATATTTTGCAAAATATTTTTCAAAAAATCGTCTTTGTTCAGAAAAATTCGCATTCCAGTCCAGATTGCCATTTTCATCTTGTATATCTCCAGATCTTTCCCATTCAGAACTCGATCCATTATCTTCTTCGGACATAATCATCATTTGATTAAAAATTGAATTAAATTTTTTTAATCTTGCTGATGCCTCTTGTTTTCTATAACTTTGGATTAATGATGGCATCGTCATTGCTGCAACTATCCCAATAATGCCAAGAGTGATAAGAACCTCCGCCAATGTAAAAGCTCCACACCAATGTTTGAAGTTTCGGTAGATTGGGCTTTCTAGTCCAACATCATTACTCAAACGGGAATTGTAAAAAATCATAATTAAATCCTTGCATTACTAATAAACTATTAATATTACTATTTTATTAATTAGTTTAGATTTTGTCAAGCAATTAAAATATACAATATGAGAGATGAATTTTTATTTAAAATTGGACAGAGCGTAAGATATTTAAGACTGAAAAAAGGAATTTCACAAGAAGAACTTGCATTCGATGCGGGCTTGAACTTAAATTCAATAAGCACATTTGAACGTGGAATAAATAATATCAAAATAAAAAATTTACAAAAAATAGCCATAGCCTTAGAAGTAGAAATCGAAGATATCCTAAACTGTAAATTTTAACTACAATTAATTATTGGATTTCTTAAAAATACCAGCACTTATTTTGGTTAGCATTTTATCCACACCAACTTTTTGAAATAAATTTTCACATATTGTATCTGTTATTATAAATCCATTAGGTTTAACAATTCTCGGCATATTTTTAATTGTACTGTAATATTCGTCATCATCTTCAATATAACCCAAAACATTATTCATAGACAAAACATCAAAACTGTTATCTGGATAATTTTTTATATCATCTTGAATCCTAGTTGCCCATTTTGATTTTGATTTATTATTATATGTTTTATATAAATAATCAAAAATTTCATCATTCACTCGAAAACCGGTTTGTAAAACAGTATCACCATACATTTGAGCATATTTGATAAAACTTGATTTTGCAAATATTGGTTCTTTTCCCCAAAAACCTCCATAATGAGTACAACTTAATAAAATATTTTTAGTTGGCTTTGCTTGTAAATCAACGGTTTGTAAATTTAATACATCTTTCAGTTTTTTATCTTTGATAAGTTCTTTTATTGAAGCCAAATAAGAAAAAGGTTCTTGAGATCGCCCTATTCCAACAATTAGTATAGACTTTTTATCATTAGTATTTTTATTAAATAAAGTTGAAAACACATCGATAACATCTTTAAAATAAGATGTTTCACCTAAAACAACTCCCCTGCGAAAAAAACTTGAAGCCCTGAGAGAAAGGTTATATTGACTTATTTCATAAAAATCGGGATGAGCCTTTTTAGTTACTTCATTGTAGTTTTCAACAGTTAAAATATTTTTCTTAATACGAGTAATTTTTTCAAACTTATCAACATCAGGAAGCTTCGGTTTTAAAGCAATTTTACTCATAAAATCTAATAAATGACTGTCACTACTACCCTGAAAACTCTGATTATAATGATTGTTAGTATTAAATTTAAATAATGCGTCGTTTTTTACAAACATAAAAATCCCTTCATTCAAGAAAAACATTAAAATAAAAATTTTTGCTAGTTAAAATACAACTACAAAGAGAAGGATAGATTTATAAATAAGTAAAGATAAATTATTTGGAAAAATTTATCTCTAATATCTAAAATCCATGAAAAAGGTAATACTAACCTTTTCTAAATCTGCTTTATTTACCAGTTCTACCCTATCAGTAACTCCGTATTTTTGACAAAGTGAATCAATTCTTGGGTCGCAAGTTCGCATTGGCTTAGATAAATTTTTATTAATTTCTGCAAAAGTCTGATTATTTTTCAAACCTTGTAATATAATTAGTTCTTCTTTTGTTAAATACATTTTATCTCCAATTATTCCTATTCAAAAAGTTAATAATTTACCTAAAAATGTAATTCAAACATCTAATAATACAGCTTCTTTAAACAGCAGATTAAATATTTTAACCCCCCAACAATTAGCACAAAGAGCAAACTTTAACATAACAACATCAACTCCAAAAACGATAAAAACATCCCAATTGTTAAAATAACTAATATTTTCTAATGTTACCTTATTCTATGAAGATGGTTTAAAAATAAAAGTTTCCAAACTAATTATTGTCTACGCAATATGAACCCCCTTATTTCTAGTATTCATGAAATCAGGAATATTCAATTTTTTACTCATAGAACCAATATCATAAAGTTGTTTGCTTGCAATCTTTTCTAAAACTTGTGGCTCTGTATGTATTGTTGCTTTTTCAATTTGGGCTATTGTTTTAGGAAAATATCTTTCTAGATATTCTGATCTAATTGAAAATAATGGAATGTTATTATATGTATTTAATATAGCACCACCCTCTGCAATAGTTTCTTCTATTGAGGAAGTTGGAGTTAACTGATTTGTAAAATATTTAATATGGTTTCGTTGAGCTTCAGGAAATTGTTTTAAAAACAAATCTAGTTCTTTTTGATAAGTTGCACCTATTTTGTCTCTAACATATTTTGGAAGATTAATAGTTTTTTCAGCATTTCTAACATTTGAGGCTTGACTGATTAGATGATATAATTCGTGGGTTGATACAAATTCATTTCCCCCAGTTGCAATTATTCCCATATCTTTTCCAGCGTAACAAGCACAAGAATCTAGTATATTATCTATCACTTTGAAGTTTTTGACTTTAACATTTATGTGTAACAAATTTTCTCCTGACATTTGTTTTAAAACAGTCATCATTTTTTGTTTTTGTTCCGGAGTACAATCTTTAAGTATTTCATTAAGGTTAATTTCTGTAACTTTACCATTTTGAGAATTAAGTACGGAAATTTTATCAGCAGAATAGCTGATTTTGTATGTGTTTCCATTTACCTTAGAAATTGCTTCTGTTGGACTAACAAATGTATGAGTTAATTGTCTATTCATCAAGACATTTCCATTTGCGTCTTTAATAATGTATGTTAGCGATTTATTACCATTTGGTTGTATTGTTATAACTTTATTTGTTGTTGTTCCGTCTAAAGATTCTAGGTTTTTGGTAATTGTTTTTATACCAGTTTGAGGGTCAATTTTTGCATCTCCTAAAACTTTTACAGTTCCATTAGGAGCTTTTTGTACAATTTTATACACACCTTCAACTTCTGAAGGTATCGTTGTTTCAACAATTTTTTCTCCTTTTTTGTTAACAAAAGATAATTCTTCCTTTAACACTTGAGCTTTGCTAAATAAAAGTTTAGGGTTTTGTGTTGATTCTGCAAAGTTAGCTTTTAAGGTAACATCCGAATTTAACTTTCCTTTTTGAGAAAATCTTCTTAGTTTTATTATTGTATTTTCATCTTTTTCAAGCATCTTTAATAGTTCTGGAGTTTGCTTTAAACTTTTAACATTTTCACGTGTAAATGCTAAGTTTCCATTTTCAATACTTTCAATAAATAGTTCTTCTTGATTAATTACTTTAAAATCTTTATCTAAAGTTTTTAAATATGCTTTACCACTTCCTTTTTCAGCAATCGCAAGTGTAAAATTATCAGGATTGTAGCTGTTATGCATTATATGTGCTCTACCAAATTTTTTACCATAGAGTTTTTTTGCTTGGTTAATTTCTTCAATAAGTTTGTCTGTATTCAAATTTTTAACCATTTTAGCTTCCAGAATGCTTTCGCCATTCAAACCACCATCAAAGATAAGCTTGTTCATTTGTTGTTCGTTACAACCAAGTTCTGAAAGTGCAAGTATTTCTTTATTGTTAAATACTTTATATCCACGATTTTCTAATTGGAGATATTTTTTGATGAAATTCAATTGCGGTTCTTTCATTTCTGATAAAAATTTTAATGTATCAGAATTTACAGCTTGCAAGTATTCGCAATGAGAGTCTTTCATTCTTAAAAAGTCTCTTAGTTTCAATAATTTTTCGTCTGGTAATTCAGATAAAAATTTTACAGTTTCATTATCATATCTTGCAATAGCACCAATATCTTTTGTTTTCAATCCTTGTCTTGAACAAAGTTGTTCTAATAAATTCCACTTTTGATTATCCACTCTGCCCATATCTTCTAATGCTGGAGTATGATTTTGTCTAAAAAATTGTTCAAATCTAGTAGTTTTTTTGCCTGCTAGTTTAATATCTTTGCAAACATTATGTGATGATTTAGAAAAAGTTGTTATTTCTTGAAAAACTTCATTAAAGGGTCTTGCTTTTATTCCCCTCATAAAAGAAGTATGCGGTAATATAGTTTTTAAAACTTTACTTGCAATCATAATTATTCCCCGAAATCCCCGTATTTATATAAAGAGATTATGTTAGGAAGAATTGCTTTTTTGTTACAAAAGTTTACAAAAAGCAAGTTAGAGAATTAATCTCTACCGGCTTGGAATTTACCGCAAAAACCGATGTGTAATATTGAGTTTTGCTTAATCTCTAAAATCCTCTAAAATCAACAAATTTTTTCAGCAGTCCCTTTTTGGTCCCTTTTTTGTAAAATTTGCTCATTTTTTGAGTTCGGGGGCATAGCAGAAACACACTAAAAAAGAGCCTTTTCAGGCTCTTTCTAAATGGAGGAGGAGGTGGGATTCGAACCCACGGTACGCGTGAACGTACGACAGTTTTCAAGACTGCTCCAATCAACCGCTCTGGCACTCCTCCATACGATTGTTCGGATGTAATTCCATTGTATTAAATAATTTTTCTTTGTCAAGTGGCTTTTCCGAATTTATTTAATTTAACTTTTTACAAAAAAATATTTCAACATATAAAATCCCGAATTCAAAAATTCCTCCTTCTCTCCAGTATATTTAAACCCCATCTTCACATAAAACCTAATTGCTCTCTCATTTTTATCCAAAACGTACAAAAAGACTTCTTTCGATTTCTCAATAACATTATTTAAAATCTTTGTACCAATCCCTTCTCCTTGAAAAAACGGATCTACAAAAAATTCACTAACTTTTGTTTTTTCACCAATATCCTCAATTTTCACCATTGCTTTAACTATTCCATCATCATATACGTAAATATTATCCAATGCGCTAGGCTGACTAAGTTTTTCTATCTCTTTCAAAACTTGCATCTCATTAAATGAAACATTGTCATTTTTAAAAATCGATCTATATGTTGTTCTTTTTGTAAAAATTAATATCTCAGCAATCCTTGAAATATCCATATTACCAGCTTTTCGTAACATTTAATTTCCTCTTACCTATACTGCAACTTTATCAAATAAACCACATTCGTCAATTTTTTATGTAAATTTATCTTCACTCACATAGCAAAAAATATTTTTACAACACTTATATGAACAAACATAGGAGAAATCAAATGAGCAAAATTAGTCCTATAATAGGCTCTACCAAACAACTTACAGGTGAAACAAGATTTATAAATGACGCATTACGAAAACATAAACTCACAAGACACAATTTAAAAACACTCAAACAATTTCAACCACTAAATGATGACATTGCAGAATTTAGTAGCAATTTTCAAAAAAATTACAACGACTATAAAAACATTGAAGAAACAAATTCTCTTATGTCTTTTGAGAGAAGAAAATTAGCTCAAATTGAAGATACCGTTTCACAAGGCTATTTTAGAGATGAAGAAATTTTTGATGAAATGAGCGATTATGCAAGCAGAAGCTATAGCTCTGACGACATTCCAATTGCTGAAAAGCCTAGTATTCTAAGTCAAATTTCTACAGTATTTTCTCTGGATAAAGACCTTGACAAATCTATTCAACGCAAATTAAAACGTATATCTATGGGGGATAAATTAGAAAAAGAAGCCGTTAAATTCGGTCGATATCTAACATTCCAAGAAACTCCTATTATTGCAGAAGAAGCTCTTGCCCAAAAAGAAGCAGGAATTTCAGAAAAAAGAATTATACAAAACTTTAAACGTTCATTTTTGAACAAACGAAATCCACAAGACAAGAATTTTTCTGTAGAATTATTCCGCTTTTTATCTCAAAAACCGGAAAACAGGAAAGATGTAATTTTAAAAGCCATAGATGGCGATGAAATCGTAGATACAGCATTAATTGAATTTTTCCCGAAAATCAATAGTATTTTGTCAAACGAAAAATTGACCCAAGAAGTTATGGAAGATTGCAGAGTGGATGGAATTACTGATCCTACTCAATGCAATTTTGCAAAGCAGTTATGCCAAATTTATGGCAAATGGGATGATACAACAAAAGATTTTCTTCAAAGAACAGTTTTTGACACAATAAAAGGTCCAAAATCTTGTGAAGAAGCAGTTAATATATCTTTAAAATGTTTAAGAGAAAATAATTATTCGATAACTAAAACTCTTATGGATAGAAATTACATTTATAAAATGAAACACCTTGATAAAGATATGCGCAAAAAAGTAGCTGAACTCAGCAAAAACTAATCAATTTTTCTCGCAAACTTTTTGTTATAAAAATGTATCACTAGCGGATAAAGAATCGTTATATATAATCCAATCAAAAAGCAACTGCTAAATCTTCCGATTGGAGCAGACATGTATTGCAAAAAAATCGGAGTTAAATATTCCTGTAAATACACTAAAATTAAACCGCCAAAAAGAAAAAATAAAGCTTTTCCCAAAAAACCGCATTGAGGTACATCAAAATTTACAAATCTTCTTTCTAATAGCCACCCGGTAAAAGCACCTAACGCAAATCCAGCTTTTGGGAAAGATTCAAATCTCATTTTTTCAGGATCAACAAGAATTACACCATTCAAATAATCAACCGGATAATGTTTAAACTCTGTATACATTATCAATAAAATACACAAGATTAAAATAATTCCAAACGCAATTAAATCACGATTTTTGCCGTTTTCAATCCATTTTAACACTTTAGATGTCACATATAAAAGCCCAACACCCACAATCATTGAAACAACAACATCTTGAGGCGTATGAACACACAAGTAATTTCTTGAAAATGCGATTAAGAAAACCATTGTAATAAGGGAATATCTAAGAATTTTGTTTGACCAAAACTTAACTGCCAAAGCTCCAAATGTTCCCGTTGCAATCGCTGTATGACCGCTTGGAAAAGAGTAGCCAGTTGCGTGTTTCATAGCTTTTTCAAGAGGATGTATTCTATTATCCAAAATCCATGGGCGATAAATACATGCCGTAACTTTCAAAAATTGGTTAACAACAAGCGCTCCAAAAAAGTTCCAAATCAAATAAATCCCACATTTTTTGTTTAAAACCCAATAAAACAATGCAACCAAAAGCATTGCAAAACAATATTCCCCAAGAAGTGTTATATGATATAAAATCCAGTCAAACGCTCCATGCGTAACTTCTCTAAAATTTTGCAACATCAATAAATATTCTATCTGTAATCCCAAAAATTTTTCCATAAAACAATTTTATTAAGAAAAATTTTCAAAATCAAATATCTTAAAAATTTTTCATGTATATAATTTGCAATATTTGTTAACATTTAACTGATTTTATTAAAGTTTTGAATATATTTTTCCGTTAATAGCGTATGTAGTGGAGATTAACTATGTTCGACGATATTAATATCAACAGTTTAGACGGAATTAAAAAGATTATAGCCCAAAAGTGTGACCAGAATGACGATGGAATTTTACAAGATACTAATAAATTGCAAGAGGTTAGTATTTTCAACAAAACTTGTAAAACCATTAAGGGGACAACTTTTATTTACAATGGACAAGCATATAATGCCGACGGTACTGAAAACTATACAAGAGAAGTTCCTCGAGAAATAAAAATGCCGGAATTTAAAATGTTTAAAAAGCCGAAAAATCTTACCCAAAAAGATAGCATAAGTACATCTTATGACTGGTCGCCGGAATGGTTGAATAACTCTATTGAACAAATGACAACTGCACCAAGATATAAAGGTAAATATAAAAAAAGTATTTTGCGTGGAAAAGCTCAAGCATTTATTGACAGTGGCAAAAAATGGGATATAGACCCACGGATTCTTCTTGCTGTTGCAATGCAAGAATCCGCAAGGGGTACTAAAACAAGAGGCAAAAACAGTGTTGGAGGGCCTAAACAAAATTTTAATTCAATAGAAGAGAGTATTGATCATATTGCACAGAGAATTGATACAATAAGGACTAAGCAACATAGAAAAAAAACTACAGTAGATTCAATTGCCTTTGGATACACAAATGTAAAAGCTTCCGCTCCAACATGGAGTAAAAATGTCAACAGTTACATAAATCAAGCGACAAAATACTACGAACCGCCGAAATAAGATTAAACATTATAATCTATTCCATGTTTTTTAAAAAGTTGGTTGAAAAATTCTTTATTTTTCAAAATATTTTCATCTGTCAAAGTCATTGGCATAGTAAAATTTATAGGATGTTGTTTTTGACTTTTTTCAGCAATAACTTTATCCAAATATTCGCCTAAAACCTCATTTGTTTCGGCACAAATCTTTCTTTGTTGCGGTATATCAGCGTTTTCTTTGGCAATTTTCAACTTATCCGCCAAATCTTGTGCCTTTTGAGAAAATTTTTCATAACCATTTGATTTATCACCCGAAAGCGTTTTTAAGAACTTATCTCTATCAGAAAAAGCTAAATTTGGTGTAAATTTATATTTTGCATGGAAATAAATCGCAGTATCCTTTGAAATTATTTCAAAATTTTTAACCTTGTTTTCCATAATTTCTATAATGCTTGAAAGCCTCAAAATTTCCCCAAAATTAAACCCTTTTTGTTTATATTCATCATTAACTCGAATAAAAAGTCCCGACATATTTGGAGAGCCTTCAAAATACGCAAATTCTTCATACCCCAGCAATTTATCAAACCTGTTTCTTAATTCGGTTATAAAATTATGTCCGTAACCAGCTTTTGGCATTTTCACATCAAGGTACAATTTTCCAAACTTATTTTCAGGCACAACAAAAGAACAAAGTTTTCTTGTATCACCTTGTGCAACATTAGTTATGATAGGTTTTGTGTTTTTTATAAATCTAGTTGGATTAATTGGGTTAATAATTTTCATAATACGTATGCTAATCTAAAACCTGTAAATAAAAATTTTTGCGTAATTTTTAGATTTTATAATATAATTCACCTATGACAACAATTGATTTTTCGAATGTAATAAAAATTAAAAACGCAGTTAATGAAAAATTCGGTGAATACGTACACTTTCATGATGCTTGTGGCGGACAATATTTTAACCTTGAACACACATCCCCGCAAATTATTGAATTTATAAAAGAATTTGTCAAAACTCTAGGCTATACCGCAGAATTTGAAGAAAATGGATTGTTTTTTACATTAAATTGATTAATCTTTTTTGATTTATAATATTTGTATGGAATATTGTAATAAATGCGGAAACAAATTAACCGAAAAAGAGTGTGTAAATTGCGGAATAAGTGAAGGTATGATTGCTTATTGCGAAAATTGTGACGAGTTCAAATTTCCAATGTACAATGTCGCAGTTAGTGCAGTCATCTGCAATCCTGATTTTTCCAAGATTTTATTAATCCAACAATACGGTAGACCAAAAAATATTCTCGTTGCCGGCTATGTAAATAAAGGCGAAAACCTTGAACATGCTCTTATTAGAGAAATTAAGGAAGAAGTCGGATTGGATGTAATAGATTTTAAGTTCAACGCATCAAGTTATTATGAAAAATCAAATACGCTTATTTGCAATTTTATTGTCAGAGCAAAAAACGAAAACTATTCACTCACAACCGAAGTTGATGTAGCAAACTGGTTTACAATCGAAAAATCTAAAGAGGCAATTTATAAAGGCAGTTTGGCAGAAAAATTTTATAATTTGGCAATTGAAAAAATTCAATCATGCTATAATTAAACTATTCTGAAAGGATTTTAAACATGAAAACAATTAAACTAACAAAAATGCAAGGTTGTGGAAACGACTTTGTAATAATTGATTACCCCGAATACGAAAAAACCGGATTAAAAATGAGCGAACTTGCCAAAAAAGTTTGCAATAGAAATTTTGGAGTCGGTGCAGATGGAATGATTATCCCGAAACTTAACCCTGAAAACAAAGAGGCAGATATCAGTTGGTATTTCTATAATTCAGACGGTTCTACCGCTCAAATGTGCGGAAACGGAATGAGATGTTTTGCAAAATATTGTATTGACAACAAACTAGTTGACAAAAAATCATTTAGTGTTGAAACACTTGCAGGAATTATCAAACCTGAACTTCTTGATAACGGATTAATTAAGGTAAATATGGGAAAACCGATTTTAGAAAACAAAAAAATCCCGTTTTGGAGCGAAAATGGAGAAAAGAAACTTACTGCCCTTGACAGAGAATTTGAAATTACCCCTGTTTCTATGGGAAATCCGCACTGTGTAATTATTACAGACGAAGATCCTATGAAACTTGCCCAAACTTACGGCCCTGTTATTGAAAAACACGAATTTTTCCCAGAAAAAACAAATACGGAGTTTGTAAGAGTAAAATCTCGCATGGAAATTGATATGCGTGTATTTGAACGTGGTTGCGGAATTACATTAGCATGTGGCACAGGAGCTTGTGCAAGCGTTGTTGCATGTGTTTTAAATAACTTAACAGAAAACAAAGTTAAAGTTAACCTTCTTGGAGGCCCTGTATTCATTGAATGGCAAGGTTCTGCGGATGATAAAGAACAAGATATTTTCTTAATCGGCTCGGCTAACTATAGCTTTTTTGCAGATTATATCTTGTAAAATCCCGTATTTCCATGATATTATAAACTTATACACTAGAATAGGAGAAAATTAAACATGAAAACTTACGAATTATTAACTATATTCAAACCAAATTTGGATGCAGAAGAAGTTGAAAAAGCAGTTGAAACTTTGAATAAAGTTGTTGTTGATTTCGGCGGGAAAATTGAATCTACAGACAAAACTGGCAGAAAAAAATTAGCTTATGAAATCGAAAACTTCAGAGATGGATTTTTTGTTACTACAGAATTAAGCTTGCCTGCTGAAAAAGTAGCTGAATTTAGAAGACAATTGAAATTGAACGACAATGTTTTAAGAACTATGTTCTTAGAATCTTCAAAAGTTAGTGCATAAGCGTAGGTTGGGGATATTTTCCCCAACAATTTTAAAAAGAAAGAAAGAAAAATGGCATTTTCAAAAGCAGTAGTAACAGGAACAGTTTACAGAGCGCCGGAAAAACGTTTTACCCAAAACAATATTGCGGTATCTGCATTTGTTCTTAATATTGGCGAAAGAGAAGAAACTCTTGTAAGAGTTCTTTCAAGAAGGCAAGCGTTGGATGAAACTGTATCATCTTTGACTAAAGGCGATAGAGTTCTTGTTGAAGGCAGACTTCAAGTTGCAGTATCAAAAACTGATGATGGTGCAGAAAGAAGAATTTACGAGATTGATGCCAATACGGTTGAGAGAATGGGCGAAGGCGGTGGCTCTTCTGCTCCTTCAAACCAAAAATTCGGAACAGAAGAAATCGTTAAATTTGAATCAGATGATATGTCTAATGAATTGATTAACGAAGACGAAATTCCGTTCTAAAGGATGACGAAATAAAAAAGTGTAGTATAAAATAAAAAAGGCTAGAAAGGCTAATTCGAGAAATGGCAAGACAAAATAACGATGACAAGAAAAAACGTAAAAATTGTTCACTTTGTGCAGACAAAGTAGAAGCAATTGATTACAAAGATGCAGCAAAATTAAGAAGATACTTGACAGAAGCAGGAAAAATTATTCCTCGCCGTATTACAGGTAACTGCGCTAAGCACCAAAGAATGATTGCAACTGCAATTAAACGTGCTAGAGAAGCTGCTATCATTGATTACGTTTTTGACTAATCAATATTGCAAGATACTACAAAAACTGTCCAATTCATAAACTATAGAATTGGACAGTTTTGTTTTTATAAAAACTTTGCAGTTTTGGATGTTTTGCAGTTTTTTAAATCTTTAGGAGTTCCGGTAAATATAATTTCACCTCCGGCCTCTCCTCCTTCTGGTCCCATATCCACAATATAATCTGCATTTTTTATTACATCCAAATCATGTTCAATTACAATAACAGTCGCCCCATTATCTATCAAAGTTTGAAAAACCTTCAAAAGTGTCTGTACATCCAACGGATGTAAGCCTATTGTCGGTTCATCAAAAACAAATACAGAATTTGACTGTGATTTTCTCATCTCACTTGCCAGTTTCAATCTCTGTGCCTCACCACCTGACAAACTCGGTGTTGCTTCCCCAAGAGTTAAATAACCTAAACCTAAATCCTGCAAAACTTGCAATCTTTGCTGAACCACTTTCAAATTATGACATGCCTCAAGTGCCGTATTTACATCCATTTCCATCAATTTCGGTAACGAATAATTTTCATACTTAATACTTTCTGCAACTTTAGAATATCTTGAACCGCCACATTCCGGACAAGGGATTTCTACATCAGGCAAAAATTGGACATCTAAATTTATTACACCGGTTCCATCGCAAGTTTCACAACGCAATTTTCCTGTATTATACGAGAAATCTCCCGCTTTATAGCCCAATTCTTTTGCTTTTTCAGATTTTGCAAAAACTTTTCTCAACTCATCATGAATATTTGCATATGTCGCAACAGTCGAACGAACATTAATCCCAATTGGTGTCGCATCAATTAACTTAACCTGTTTAATTTTTTCAGCCTTAATCTCTGTAACATGTTCTGGTAATTTTTCTCCATTTATAAATTTTTCCAACGCCGGAACAAGACTTTCCAAAACCATTGTAGTTTTTCCGGAACCTGAAACACCTGTTATAACAGTTAATTTACCTTTAGGAATTTCAACTTTCAAAGGTTTTACAGTGTGAATTTTTTCTGTTTCCATATAAATTTTGCCAAATTCAAACAACTGTTCTTTGGAGCTTTGATTTCTTGTGACTGTGTTTTCTTCACCTGATAAAAATTTACCAATTACAGATTTTTCATTATTTTCAATATCCTTTACACTACCTTCTGCAATAACATATCCGCCATTTGCTCCGGCTTGAGGCCCCATTTCAACAATCCAATCAGATGTTTTCAAAATTTGAGTATCATGATCTACCAAGATTACAGAATTTCCATCCGCAATCAAATCCTGAATTACACCTTGCAAACCAATAATATTTGCAGGATGTAAACCGATTGACGGCTCGTCAAGGACATACAAAACCCCTGTTGTACGGTTGCGCACCGCTCTTGCCAATTGCATTCTTTGTCTTTCCCCAGTCGAAAGAGTTGATGCCGCTCTATCAAGTGTCAAATAGCCCAACCCTAAATCCATCAAACGTTTCGCAACAGTTTGAAAAGAAGCACAAATACTTTCTGCCATAGGTCGCATTTCTTTAGGTAACGAACTAGGAACTTTCGCAACCCAATCTACAAGCTCTGACAATGTCATCTGGCAAGCCTTATCCAAAGTTATCCCCATAATCATTGGCTCTCTTGCTTTTTGTGACAAACGAGTTCCTTTGCAATCAGGGCAAACACCTTGTTTAAGAAATTTTTCAACACGCTTCATACTTTTTTCATCTTTTACTTTTGAAAGCGCATTTTCTACTGTATAAACTGCATTATAATATGTAAAATCAAGTTCTCCGGCTTGATTTGTATTTTTAGCTTTATAAAAAATATGTTTCTTTTCTGCAGGGCCGTTATAAACAATATCTTTTTCTTTTTCACTCAAATCCTTGAACGGAACATTAGTTCGTACGCCCATTTCTCGACAAACGTCAGTCATAAGCGACCACATCAAAGTTCCCCACGGAGCAACTGCCCCATCGTCAATCGTAAGATTTTCGTCAGGAACAAGAGTTGATTTATCAACTGTTCTGACAATTCCTGTCCCACTACAAGTTTTACAAGCACCTTGACTATTAAAAGCTAATTCTTCTGCTGATGGAGCTAAAAAATGCGTTCCGCAAACAGGACAAACAATTTCCTGTTCAGCGGCAACCGCAAGTGTCGGTTCCACATAATGCCCATTTGGACATTTGTGGTTTGCAAGCCTTGAAAACATAAGCCTTAAACTATTTAAAAGTTCCGTTCCGGTTCCAAATGTACTTCTAACTCCCGGGACAGACGGTCTTTGGTGTAATGCAAGAGCGGCAGGAACATATAAAACCTCATCAACAAGAGCTTTTTCTGCCTGTGTCATTCTTCGTCTTGTGTAGGTTGAAAGAGCTTCCAAATATCTCCTTGAACCTTCCGAATATAAAACTCCAAGCGCAAGAGAAGACTTGCCGGAACCGGAAACCCCAGCAATACCAACAATTTTATTTAAAGGTATATCAACATTTATATTTTTTAGGTTATGAACTCTTGCTCCACGAACTTTAATTTTATCAACCATACACCACCTGCGATTTTCTCTGTTTTAATTATAAACTAAAAATTTAAAATTTTATTCATGATACAATACCCATATAATATTTGATATTGTTAGTTTCTACAAAAGGAATAATGAATGAGTTTAAGCAAAATTCTTGATAAAATAATCACCAAAATTTGTCATAAAGAAAATACGACAAAAAACACGTATAATTTGCAAGAACTATTTAGCTATAAAGCCACTATTAATTTAGAAAATAAAGTTGATATTATTATTCCAATTTATAACGGTTATGATTATTTAACAAACCTTTTTGACGGAATTAAAAGCAACACAGATTTGAATTATAGACTTATTGTAATAAATGACAAATCTTCCGATTTAAGAGTTTTGCCTCTATTAAATAGTTATCAAGAAATATTTGGCTCCAAAATGTTATTGGTTAATAATGAGGAAAATTTAGGTTTTGTAAAAACAATAAATAAAGGGCTGAGTTTGGCAAAAGAAAATGTTATAATTTTAAATTCAGATGTTATTGTGCCTAAAAATTGGACAAGCAGACTTTTAGAACCAATTATTAAAAATGACAAAGTTGCAAGTGTAACTCCTTTTAGCAACGCTGCAACTATATTTTCATTACCACAAAACAATTTTGATAATGAATTTAATGAAGATTTAGAGCAAGTTAACAATAAAATTCAAAATATAAATTTACCTGCAGGAAGTCTAAAATTTCCAACAGGTGTAGGCTTTTGTATGGCAATGAATAAAAAAACTATTAAAGAAATTGGGGGGTTGGATGAAATTTTTGAAAAAGGTTATGCAGAAGAAAATGATTGGTGTCAAAGGGCAATAAAAAGAGGTTATATCAATACAATTGCTCCAAATTTATTTGTATGGCACAAACATGGTGGAAGCTTCAATAATAAAGAAAAACAAGATTTATTAAAAAGTCATTTGAAAATTTTGAAAAAAAGATATCCTAATTATTCAAAAAGTATAAAAAATTTGTTGAAAGATGGTAAATACTTATCTATTCGTTTTTGGGCAGAATTGTTATACATAAATGCAGTTGCAAAAACTACAGAAATCTGGTTCGATCACATATGTGGCGGTGGTACAGAAACGTACACTTTTAACAAAATTAATGAATTAAAAAATGAAACTTTGATTATCAGAATACAAAATGGTTGGAATAATAATTTTACAATATCATATTATTATAAAGAGTATAAAAACAAAATTATTATAAATAGCTTATTTGATATTGAAGTTATGCTTAAACAACTAATCCCAGATTTGATTGTTGTTAATAATCTCGCAACTTACAAAAATATTTATGAAACATTAAAATTTATTAAAAAAATTAAATCTGATATAGGTACAAAGATTTCTTTCAGAGCGCACGATTTACAATTCATCTGCCCTTCTATAAGAATGATTAATTCTGAACATAAATATTGTTACTGCACTAATACAAAAATTTGTCAAAATTGTTTTAAACAATTCAAAAAACTTCCTATTTCAATTGACAATATTGAAGAATGGCAAAAAAATTGGTTCAATTTTCTTAATGATATTGTTGACGAAATTATTGTTTTTTCAAATTCGACAAAAAAAATTCTATTGACTTTTTGTCCCAACACAGAAAACAAAATTTCTGTTATTCCACATTCTGTAACTCCATTAAGAAAAGTTACTATAGAAAAGCATGACAAAATTAACATCTGCATACTAGGGAAAATAACTATTGATAAGGGTGCATTGATAATAAAAGAAATTGACAAATTACTTCCGCAATATCCAAAATTAAATATAAAAGTTTTAGGAAATGTTAAAGGTTCTATCCGCAGACATCTAAAAAATGTAAAAGTTTTGGGTAAATACAAAGTTGCAAATTTATCTAATTTAATTGAAAAAGAGCAAATAGATATTGTTTTTATTCCTTCGGTTTGGCCTGAAACCTTTTCATACACAACTGCTGAGGCTATGAGTATGGGGTTGCCTGTTGCTTGTTTTGATATTGGTGCGCCGGCAGAAAGAGTTAAAGAAAATAATTCCGGATGTGTAATAAACAATATTGATGCAAAAGATGCACTTGATACTATTTTACAATATTTTGAACAAAACTTATAAAAAAAATGACTTCTTTTTGAAGTCATTTCCTTTCCAAATGTATTGTTACTAAGTTTATTAAAAATTTCTAAGATGAAGTTTTATTTGATTTGTATTTATAACTCAACAAGCTATATGTGTCGGTTGAAGCAGAACTATCACCATAAAACACTGACATGTCAGTTGCTTTACGGTTATTAAAGTCATCTTCAACTTCCATTCTTGCACAATTTACGTCATAAGCTGAAATTTCAGCACTTGTAATTCTTCCATCATGATTTGTATCCATTTCATCAAAATGTTCCAAAATTTTTGTCATAGTGCTATCAGATAATCCGCTTGAACCAGATGCGTATAATTGAGTTAATTCCTCTTTTGTCAAACCTTGTGTTGAAAGGGTATTCGACAAATTATTCATTTCTTCTGACGTAATTATCCCATCACCATTTTTATCAATACTGGAAAAATTAGTTTGCAAGTATGAAGCAAATGATTGGTTTAAAACATTTGTGTTAGAAGTCTTAGTTCTTGCCTCACTAATGTTTTCCAGCGTCAAACCGTTTGGATACTGCGATGCCAACAAAGAATATGTTGAGCTTAATCCTGAATATATTCCGGATAAAATTCCGTTGTTATTATTAGCCATATATTTACCTCTATTCTACCTGAATACATGTTAATGATTTTTTTAGCATTGTCAAACCTTCAAATAGATGATTTGTAAATATATGTAACAAACTGCTTTAAAACATTAAAGTTTTTTCCAAAATTGTCCGATACATAATTTGTTACTAGAGTTATAAGGAGTGTGTACTCATGGATGAAGAAAGATTACAGGATATGGAAGATTTGATGCTTGATTACGGCGAAATGACAAGCTTCAATTTTAATTCAATGGATTATAAACAAGTTCAGGAATTGCAAAAAATTGCCGATAGCGAATATGCTAACCAACCATATACTTTCAAATATGGAAACTTTGATTTAGTAGATATGATTCATTCATTTATTGTTCAAAATCAAAGAGAAAAAGCATAAAAACAAGGTTTTTAGATTTGTTCGGTGAGAGTTATTTTTGAGATAAATAACTCTTGCCGAAAGTGAAGGAGTGTATCTTATGAATAATAAAGAGCTTTTTGAAAACAACTGTTTTCCTCTATTTTGGTGCGAAGATGAAGAACATTTCGCCCAACCACAACAGCCACAACGCAAGGACTTGACGACATTGTTGGCTGAACTTGAAGATATTCAAAACAAAATAGATGACATCAGTGCAAGAGAATGGCATCTTGCAAAACTTGTGAAATTTCACAAAGAAGGACTTGCTCGATAACAGAGTAAAAAAGTCCGCCCCGCAGTTAAGAATAGGCTGCCGAGATTTGGGATAGCAGATATTTTAAATATTAACAATACATAATCGTTGAGAAAGTTCCCAACGATTTTTTCTTATTCTAAACAGTTTTGCTGGCGGATTAGTAAATCTAATTTACTTCCTATTTTTTACACCCGTAATAAATATTTTGTTATTTTTTTAACAGAAAATTCCAAAAATTTTTATTTAAAATTACATCTTTTATCAAACTATTTGCAAATAATACAGATTTTTTTATACTATGTTTTTGGGTTGTTGAAATTGGTTCCATAGGACCACCAAACCAACCAAAATTCACATCTCTTCGGTTTGTATTATTTGTATTAACATTTCTGTATGAATTACTAATTGGTTGAACTTTCATAGATATCTCCTTAAATAATTTTATAAATCAAATAATAAATAATTGATGAAATAATCATACATGCCGGAATTGTTACAACCCAAGCGATTACAATGTTTCCAACAATTCTCCATTTAACGGCATGCGCATGGAATGTTGAACCAACACCCATAATAGCAGTTGAAATTACGTGAGTTGTACTCAATGGAATACCAAAATGTGACGCTGTCAAAATCAAACCTGCAGCGGATGTTTCAGCAGCAAAACCGTGAATTGGTTTGAGTTTAATAATCTTATGCCCCATTGTTTTGATAATCTTCCAACCGCCGTTCATTGTTCCGGCAGCCATTGTCATCGCACAAGCAATAATTACGTATAGAGGAATTTCAAACCCACCTGTCGGATCTGGCTTCAAAACTCCGCCTGCTAGTAATGCCAAAGTAATTATACCCATTGTTTTTTGGGCATCATTTGAACCGTGACTTAATGCCATCAAACCGGATGATAAAAGTTGCAATTTTCTAAACTGTTTGTTTACTGTATTTGGAGTTTCTCTCAAAACAATTACAACCCAAGCGATTAATAGCATTAACGTAAATCCCACACAGAAACCTAACATTGGCGATGTAAACATTGGAATAATAACTTTATCCATCAATGTATGAACATGTACAACGTTAATTCCGGCTTTTACAATCGCAGCTCCTAAAAGTCCTCCAATTAGTGCGTGAGAAGAACTTGACGGTAAACCTAGCCACCAAGTAAACAAGTTCCAAATAACCGCAGCAAGTAAGGCACAAAAGATTACTGTCAACGTAATCATATCGGAATTAACAATTCCAGAACCTATTGTTTTAGCAACGTGAGTTCCGGTCAATGCTCCGAGAAATTCAAGGCTTGCGCCAAATAATACAGCTTGTTTTGGTGATAGAACTTTTGTTGACACAACCGTTGCAATTGCGTTTGCACAATCGTGAAATCCGTTAATAAATTCAAATGCAAGAGCTACTACTATTACGGCTATTAATATTAAAATTGTTATCATTGATTTTTATTTTATCCTTAATTCTTTTAATTTACAGTGCTTATCGTCATCCTGGGCGATTAGCGAAGGATTTTATTGGTACTTTAACTATGATTGTTTCAAAACAACATTCAAAATCGTATCTGTAACATAGAAACAAGCATCAAAAGCGTTTTCAATCTCTTTATACATATCTCTAAGTTTGATAACTTCAAGAGCTTCATATTTGCCAGAGAATAAATTTCCCATAGCACGACGGTGTATTTCATCACCGTGAGCTTCGATTTCTTTCATTTCAATGTTCAATTTTGTAATTTTTTCAACATCAGAAACCTTTTTGAAAAGCTTAACAATTTCGGCAAGTTTGTCAGTTGCTTGAACTAAAGTTAAAGCCTGTTCTTTCATTTCGTCAGTGTAATCATTTAATCTGTACACTTCTAAATTCAAGCAGGCTTTTACGATTTTTTTAGTAATTTTATTTAATTGTACCGCAATTGTTTGAATATCTTCTCTTTCAATCGGGGTTATAAAACTTTTGTTCAACTGTTTCAAAACAGCTTTATACGAAAGTTTACCTTTCTTTTTATATTTCAAAGCTTTTTCTTTGTATTCGTCAGTCAATTTATCGTGCATAATTTTGTCATAAAGACGGGCTGTTTTTTGGCAAATCTCTGCGCTATCCTGAAAATATGTAAAGAACATTTTATCTTCAGGCGGCATAATATATGACATTAAGTTAAATTTTGGCATATTTTTCACACCTTCCTTTGTTAATAATGTGTTTGTACACACACGCTCAGCATACTTTAAACATGAAACTTTTAAAAGAGTATCGTAACAATTTGTAATTTTTATTTAATCACTAAGGCAACAAGTCACCAAGCTACTTTCGAGAAATATTTTTGTTCTTTTCCGGTTCGGCATGGATAATTGTATTACAATTTCCAAGATTTTTTTTCAAAAGATTTTCAATATCATCACAAATTTTGTGACAATCAGAAATTGTCATGTTTTCAGGAAAAAGCATTGTTATTTCTATATCCTTAGAAGGTCCGGAACGCCTTGCTTTTAAATCTTTATATCCTCTCAAACACTCATTATTATAAGAATTTATAATGTTTTTAATTGTTTCAATATCTTCTGTTGGCAAAGTACCGTCAAGTAAGTTATTCAATGTCTTTTTTGATATCTCAAATCCAGCCTTTAGAACGAATATCGCAACCAAAATTGCAATAATCGGATCTAAAACAGGAATTCCTGTAACCTTAATTAAAACCAATCCCAAAAGTACACCTAATGATGAAAAAACATCTGTTCTCAAATGTTCTCCATCGGCATGCAAAGAGACAGAGTCTGATTTTTCCGCAACTTTAAACAAATATGAACTTACAAAAATATTCGCAACAACGGCAAAAAGCATTACGCAAATACCTAGCGTTGTATCAACTTCTACAGTCTGATGGAAAATAATTTTTTTAAGAGCTTCCCAAATAATATAGAACCCTGCAAAAATAATCAAACCACCTTCAATAAATCCTGACATATCTTCATATTTTCCATGCCCGAACGGATGGGTTTTATCTGCAGGTTCAGAAGATTTAATTACGGCAAAAAATGTCAAAACCGATGCCAAAAAGTCACTAAGAGAATGGATTGCTTCTGAAATTATACTTATGCTGCCCGAAATTGAGCCGGCAATAAATTTTAAAATAATGATAAAAGCGTTTGAGGATATTGACAACCCTGCTGCTAATTTTTTTTCTTTAATTAGGTTCATAACTACCTTCTTTTTAAACATTTTAGCATGGTTTTGGCACTTTTATCAACCCTCAATGATTCACAAATTTTCTGTATTCCTTTATTAAAAGTCCAATTATCTAACTTCGATTTCTTCAAATATTTTAAAGTTTTTTCAGGGAATTTAATATAACATATCGACAAAGCCCACGCACAAGCCATTTGCGCATAATATCTGTCATCTTTAAATTCGTCAATACATTTTAAACATTCATCAATATAATTTTCATCAACAAAATACTCCAACAACATAACATACGCTAACCGAATATTATATTCCTCACAAGATTTAAAATATGGTTGAATAAAATCCCAAACAAGTTTTTTATGTTTTTGTGTAAATTTTAACCCTGTACAAAAGCAATCGCACACTGACCAATTATTGATTTTTGGCACAAAATCTTTTACCATCACAAGAATATTTTCAGGACTATCTTTTACAAGCCCAATAACCATTGCCTGCAACATTGCTTCTTCCATATATTCAAAATCATTTTGTTTAAGAAAATCTTTCCAATTATCAGATTTGTAAATTTCTTTTGCAATCTTACGCAAAACAGGCAATCTTACCCCTAGAACATTATCAATATTAGGAATTAATGATTGAGAGAATTTTCTATATTTTTCTTCTGCTTTTTCTAATAATTTTTGTTTTACGTTCATCGAACAAATCCTTTCAACCACAGACAAATTTCATCACAAAGAAAATCTTAAAATCAGCACCCACCTAACCTCCCTCAAAAGGGAGGAATTTCACATTATAGGCTTAGCTGCTTCGCTGCTTAACTTCCCTGCTTCCAACTACCTACACTCTTTTCATCAAAACAACTGCCTGTGCTTCAATAGCAAGTTCTTGCCCTACTGCATCCATTTTTTCATTAGTTTTAGCTTTTATTGAAAGTCTATCAGTTTCAATTTCCAAAATCTTGCACAAAACCTCTTTCATCTTAGGAATATATGGCATCATTTTCGGTTGTTGCGCAATAATATTACTATCAATATTTTCTATTACATATTTTTTCTCTTTAATTAAATTATAAACATCTCTCAATAATACTGTACTATCAGCATCTTTATATAATTCACTCGTATCAGGAAAAATTGTTCCAATGTCAGAAAGAGCCAACGCTCCTAGCATCGCATCAATAATCGCATGAATTAAAACATCTGCATCAGAATGACCTAACAACCCCTTTTCATGGGTAATTTTTACCCCTCCAATTATCAAATCTCTGCCTGTCGTAAGCTTATGAATATCATACCCTATACCAATTCTATACATATTTTATTTTTCTCCTGTTAATTAATTATCAATCTATCCGTTCAACAATTTTTCAACCCATTTAATCAAATTTGAGATTTCATAAGGTTTTGGAATATATAAATCCGCTCCGGCAGTCAATATCAATTCTTTGTCATGTAAAATTGAAGTTACAATCAATTTTGTCTTGTCAAAATCAGAATTTTGCCTAATCTTTTTACAAAGCTCAATTCCTTTCAACGCATCAATACTGCCTGCATCCAAAATTATCAATGCCGGAATATTTTTCAAAATTTCATCATAACTTTTTACAACACTTACTTCATACCCTTGCAAATCAAGAATAGTCGTCAAAAGTATCGTCATCGCCTCGTCATCTTCTACAATAAAAATTCTTTTGTTAACCTCATTACTTACAGAATTTTCTGCACTAATTCTTGGTCTCTCTGCTAAATAATTTGATTTAGTCGGCATATCCGCAAGTTTATGTATTTGCATTAACGCTCCCAATAATTGTGAAGAATCCTGATATTTCAAAAACTCATTTGTCACAATTCCAATCGTTGTATGCACAAAATTGGATCTTCTCCCCGCAAATTCATCCCCGTGCATAAGCATAAAACCTCTACGAATATCTTGTGGAGAATAAAATTTATTCGCAACTGAATCAAACGCAAAAGTTAAATAATTTGCAATTTTTTCAGCCTTAATACTATCGGTAATAATCAAAAACTTACTTTCAGACAACGCACCCAAATAATCGCTTTCAGACAACGCTGAATTTATAATTGCACAATATGTCTGAACCAACTTGTCAGAAGCAAGCTCCGTATATGTTTCCTTATAATTTTCAAAATTTTCAATACTTACAAGCATTGCAGCCCAAGATTTATCCTCACTGACAATTCTTTTCAATGCTCTCAAAGAATAATTTTTCCCTGCAAGAATATGCTTTGCATCCATATTAGATTCAAGCTCTCGACGCAAATGAGCCTTTATCCTCATCAAAAATTCATCAGAATTAACCGGTTCAGAAATAAAATCGTCAGCCCCGTTCTCCAAAACTTCTAATCTATCCTGCAACTCTGCAGATTTAGAAGTCGCAATGATTATAGGGCGCATATTATAAGTCAAAGCCCTGATTTTTTTACAATAATCCGACAAATCACCTTCTACGCTATCAGAAATTATTATTAAATCAGGTTCTTTATCCTGAATAATTTTCATTGCACCAATCAAATTTTTGCTAATCAAAACCTTATTGTTTTTGTTCTCAAGAATTTTTTTATACTTAATAGATAGTTCACGTCTTTTGTCGATAATCAATGTTACTGCTTGCATTTTTCCCTCGCTTGACGCTCTATATTTCCAGCCGGCATACTAACACTAAATTTAGTAATTCCATTTCCCGACGTAACAAAAATCTTTCCACCCATCTTTTCAACAAGGCTTTTGGTTATATAAAGCCCTAGTCCACTTCCCTGAACTTTTCTGGTCAGCGGGTTATCAATCCTTGAAAATTTAGTGAAAATCTTTTCGTAATCCTCTTTTGGAATTTCTATTCCACTATTAATCACTTCTATACATACATTTTCAGGTACATAAGCTGCCCGAACTTCAATAACACTTCCTTCATCTCCATACTTGGCCGCATTTTCCATCAAATTAGTCATAATCTGCTGAAACTTATCCTTATCGACCAAAATATTAGGAACTTTAGAGCTGATATCAATCTTAAAACTCTTATCCTTATATTGGTTTTTCACAATAGATGCAATCATCTCAACAACGGGTTTAATAGAAACTTCTTTATAAATCAAATTTTCTTTAGCTCCTTGCAACTTCGTTACACTAAGCATGTTCTCAACAAGATTAATAAGCCTATTAGATTGCTCTACAATTATTTTCAAAAACTTTTTTTTGCTTTCATCATCCAATTTGTCCCATGATGCCAACATAGTCTGAGAAAACCCCCTAATTGATGTCAAAGGTGTTCTCAACTCGTGACTTACTGTAGAAATAAAATCTTCATACTCGTTCATAAACTTATTATATCAAATTTTTCTAATTTTACCAGAAAATTAATAATGTATTTATTATTCCAAACTTTCTACATCAAATAGATGAGATTTTTATAAAAAACAAAAGTTTTAATTTCCCGTCGCCGTATATAAAAGTATTAGATATGAAAAACATTAGTTTTTCATACCTCCTCCCCAAGTCTGGTAGCCGTTCTTACTAAAGAATGGCTTTTTTTTGCAGGCGAAGCCTGTTGCCCACTGTAACAATATTGGTCTAAAGTACTTCATACTTTGGTGTATAGCATGTGCCGCTCGACCCGCCATTTGTGACAAAATTGGTTCATACTTCATATATTGATAAAAGTTCTATGCACGTAGCCCACTGCGACAATATCTGTATCTATTTCATATACTTCGGTGTGTTGTTAAAGCCCGTTTCCCTCTGTGGCAACGTTGGTTCATACTTCATATATTGATAAAAAGTCCTACGCACGTAGCCTTAAATTGTCATTACGAGCAAACTTTAGTTTGCGTAATAATCTCATTATTTTCAATATGAATGGAATTACTACGTCGCTTCACTCCTCGTAATGACATATAAATTAACCTTCCTTGAAAAGGAAGGGGGACCGCTTGCGGTGGAAGGATTAATAATAATCAAAAATCTATTCAGACCAAATAGCAGAAAGCTCAATATTTAGAACCTTACAAATCTTGACGACAATTACAATAGTTGGATTAGCTTTTCTGTTTTCAATCATATTAAGATATTTTGTTGAAATATCAACCATCTCAGCAAGTTTTTCCTGCGAAATCCTTTTTTGCAACCTAGCCAACCTTATATTGTCAGAAACCTTTTCTAATATATTTTTATCATCCATTTTTTCATTCTACAAAACTTGACAAAATATGAATATCTAATATAATTCATGATATAGAAATATAATTCATAAATATGGAAGGATATATCATGATAAATGGCAAGTTTAACGATAAGATCTATTCACCATTCACGAATCATCATTCACTAAAACGACCAGGTGCTACGCACGTAGCCCATTGGAACAATTCTCGTAAAATAGCCTTTACATTGGCGGAGGTTTTAATCACTCTCGGTATTATTGGAGTTGTTGCGGCTTTGACTATTCCAACACTTATGGCAAATCACAGAAAACAAGTGGTTGAAACAAGTCTTGAAAAATTTTATTCAACCATGAACCAAGCTATAAAAATGGCTGAAGTAGATTACGGTGATGTTAGGCAGTGGGATGAATTAGAAGGTGGCTTTAATGAAGATGAAGATGGAAATCCTACAACTTCAAAAGCATTAGCGTGGTTTGAAAAATATCTGAAACCATATCTTAAATATACAAAATACGAAGTCGACAAAAATTTAGAAGGTAAGGTTTCTGTTTATTTCCCTGATGGAAGTTTAGCACTTATTTCATCAAGTAGCATTATTTTTTATCCAAAGGCTAAAGATTATGAATTATTAGAACAAGAAGACGAAAGCTCTGACAGAAACAGAAATGTCAGCGGAACAAAATATTTTACATTCTTTTTTGCTCCTAATAGCAAAAAATGTCATACCCTTGAAAAGGGTATTGAACCATATATGTGCGGTTGGGACGGCACAAAAGAAATGTTATTAACAAATAATAGTGTTGGGTGTAAAAAAGAAGTAAGTAACGAAAGAGCTTATTGCACTGCTCTAATCCAAATGAATGGCTGGAAAATTCCAAAAGATTATCCTCTAAGATTTTAGGTGCTACATACATAGACTTAAATTGTCTTTACGAGCAAACTTTAGTTTGCGTAGTAATCTCATTATTTTCAATATGGATGGGATTACTACGTCACTTCACTCCTCGTAATGACAGTAAATAAGTCAATAGATTGCGCAACAAGTGCGCAATGACATGTGTTGATAAAAATTCCTCTCTCTTGGGAGACACAAGTTCGAGCCGGTGCAACATAGTGAGCCGTGCGAGACTGCGTGCCGAATGGCTGAGAGCAAGCGTTCGAGTGAAACGAGTTACGCATGCGAGAGAGGGTTAAGTCATGAGTTGATAAATAGTGAACCCCTCTCCTGCCTTTCAGGCACCCTCTCCCCAAGTGGCGAGGGTAAAGAAGGATGTGTTGGCGAAATGAAAGAAAACAACTTCCTTGATAAAGTCTTTTCACGTTTCACTTCTCACTTTTCACTTAAATTTCAGCCTATTGTACTTGCATTTCTTTTTCAAAACCAAACAATGAGCTAACAGATTCATCATCATGTATTCTTGCAATTGCAGTTCCTAATAATGGAGCTACTGACAATTGTTTAATTTTTGCAGGCATTTTGTCCATATCTAATGGAATAGTATTAGTTACTATACATTCTTTGATTGGAGCATTTGTCAATCTTTCAATTGCAGGGCCTGAGAATACAGGGTGAACTGCGCATACATACACTTCTTTTGCTCCTTCACGTTTCAAAAGTTTTGATGCTTCGCAAATTGTTCCTGCAGTATCAATAATATCATCAAACATTACACAAATTTTGTCTTTAACATCACCGATTACGTGAGATGCAATAGCTTCATTGTGTTTGTCACGACGTTTATCAATAATGGCAAGTGGACAACCAATTGATTTTGCAAAATGTCTTGTTCTTTGAACTCCACCTGTATCAGGGCTAACAGCGACCATGTCATCAGGGTTCATTTTTAAACTTTTAATATAATTTGTAAGGATTGATGTTGCAAAAATATGATCAACAAGAATATTGAAGAAACCTTGAATTTGACCTGTGTGCAAATCCATTGCAAGTATTCTGTCTGCACCGGCGGTTGTTAACAAATCTGCAACAAGTTTTGCAGTAATTGCTTCTCTTCCGGATGTTTTTCTATCTTGTCTTGCATAGCCATAGTAAGGAATTACGGCAGTAATTGTTTTTGCACTTGCACGTTTAAACGCATCAATAATAATTAACAATTCCATCAAATTTTCATTAACAGGATTACATAACGGCTGAATAATAAAAACATCATCCCCTCTGACACTTTCCTTTACTTGAACGTAAATTTCTCCATCAGCAAAGTTTTTTACAACCATAGGGCCAATAGATGTACCAAGATAGTCGGCAATTTCTTGCGCAAGTTTTGTATTAGAACGCCCTGAAAATAATTTAATGTCATGTGTTGGGTTAATTGTTCGTTCTAACTGTTGGAATGTCATTTCTGCAACCATTATTTATTCCTTTCAAATTTTCAATGCAAAAATATTATATAATTTATGAGGAATAACCTCAACAATTTTTTAAGTAATATTACCAAAACATGCACAAAATTTTTTTTGCGAAATAGTTTTTATTTATCAATCATAGAAAAATTTTTTGGCAAATCATTTTCAATCAGTTTTATAAATTCAGACGGTTTTATGTTCAAAGCCTCTGCGAGTTTAAAAACAGTTGTAAGTTGCGGATCCTTCATTGCTCGTTCAATTGTGCTGATTATAGAAACAGAAATATCATTTTCGCTCGCCAAAATAAACTGACTTCTCTCGCCACGAAGTTCTCTAGCGTGCTTTCCTAAAAGTTTTAATATTTGTTTTTTATTTTTATCAAGTTGCATTTAACAATTTTATATGTATAGTGAAATAATCGCTTTCACGAACGAGATAACAATTGAGGCATTTTATGCAAAATAAAAAAAAGAAAATTCTTTTGGATTTAGATGGAGTACTGAATACATATTCCGGAAACTTTGATGCAAAGTTTATTCCACCGATAAAAGAGGGAGCAATTGAATTTTTGCAAGAGCTTTCAAAATCTTATGAAATAAAGCTTTTTACAGTTCGAAATATTGAAATTGCGAAAAAATGGGTTATAGAAAACAATATTCAAACTTTCATAAGTGGAATTACTAATACAAAAGAACCGGCGTGGCTAATTGCAGATGACAGGTGTGTTTGTTTTAATGGTTGTTACGACAAGCTTTTATCCGACATAAATGAGTTCAAAGTTTGGAATAAAGGTTAAACTTGCCGATTGTTAATATTTGGTTAAAAAAACGAACTTTTTTGCAAAATGGGACAATAATATAAGTGTTGTTGATAAGAAGTTAATTGAAAGGAAGTGTCAGATATGAAATTTTTAGTTAGAAAAGCTCCGGAAAACTTTATTAGAACAGTAAATGATGAAATTAGTTCTTTGTTAAATCGACATTTTGATAGTTACTTTCCAGAAGCAGCTTATTGGGAAGATATGGACAAATTTTCAATGCCTGTAGAAATTTCTGATAAGGGCAAGGATTATGAAGTAAAAGCAGAACTTCCGGGTGTAAAAAAAGAAGATTTAGATATCGACATTGATAAAAACTATATTGTAATCAATGCTAAAAAAGAAGAAGAAAAGGAAGAAGACGAAAAATCATATAAGAAATCTGAATTTAGATATGGAGAATTTTCAAGAACAGTTTACTTCCCAGACGAAATTGATGTTGATAAGACAGAAGCTAAATTAGAACATGGTGTATTGAAAGTACATGCGCCAAAGAGATTTGCAGAAAAAGATGCAAAGAAAAAATTGTCTGTAAAATAATCTAAGCTTGGCAAAAAGTATAAAATGGCGGGTCTAAAAGCCCGTCATTTTTGTAAAGAAAATAAAAAATTAGAAAAAGGGCTTGATTTTAAAAAATGTTCATGCTACATTTAATCTTGCTGATAAACACCAATTAATGAAAGGTGGGCTGCTAGCTCAGGTGGTTAGAGCGCACCCCTGATAAGGGTGAGGTCGGTGGTTCGAGTCCACTGCGGCCCATATAAAAAGGATAGTGACATTTGTTACTATCCTTTTTATTTTGTTGTAGTAGGGGGAGAACCACATTTTGGTTCGGAACGAGTGAGCCAAGTGCGGAGCCTTGAGCCTTATTAGCAAGCTGTCCGCAGGACTTATAAGGCTCAAGCGTAGTCACGTCGATGGCGAACGAAGTGATATGTCCACTGCGGCCCATATTTAAAACACAATAATAGCAAGGCTTTTAGACCTTGCTTTTTTAATGCAAATTTTTATGAAAATAATTTTATGTAATATTTATGGACTGACCTGTTTTGTGTAATTGCTATAATTCAGTCATACTCTGCAAGATTGGTAACATTTAACAATAAAAACAACACAAAACACAGAAATACCCATAAATACACTTGGCATTTGAGATATAACGAACTCAATTATTGTTGCAGTTTTGTAATAAAAAATATACTCATAGAGTTGAAGATTGCAAAAAATCGGTTATAATAAAAGAGTAGGGAGAGGTCTTTTGCCCTCTTGCACAATCCCTACAATATGCAAGCAATAGCAAGTAACAAATGTCCTAATATCACTAGGGCATTTTTTACTATTGCAAGCACTTCTTGTTTCGTCATGGCTTCCTCCTTTCTCTACACCTTGCACAACAGAAGTTTGTCGTGTATGAGTAAAGGTTTCACCATCAAGGAATTGCCCTACATGCTGATTGCATCACAAATTTGCCTAAATAATAACTATAATAGGGATTCCCAAAATTCTACATCTAGCACGAATTGTAATAATGACATGGATGGTAGAATTTGATTATTTTTGAATTAACTCAAAAGTCATAACTCTACAAATAAATGCAGAACAGTCGTTTCCATTTTTAAATGCTTTCTTATAATGTTTAGCTTTCCAATTATATAAAAATATTAAATTTTTAGCTTCTTGTATGTCGTTTTTTGTTTTTAATTTTTCCAATGAGTTATTTAAAATATCTAGTGATTTATCATAGTATCCAAGTTTTGCATTTAATCTAGCAAGTTCTAATGCCGGTGTTGAATAATATCCAGCATCAATTTGAAACAGAGATTTGTCTGGTATTGGAACCGCATAATTTGAGTAAGTTGGATATAAATTTTTTATCATAGAATAATATTCAATAGCTTTCTGTATATTATTGTTTTTACGATAAATATCAGCTATTTTTTGATATAAATAATCACAATCAGAATTTTTGCAATATTTTATAGCCTTTTCATAATTTTCAATAGCTTTTGTATATTCATAATCAGTTTTTTCTAATCTATAACCCGGAGCCTTCTGATATCCACAGTTTTCATAAGCATGTCCAAGTTTTTCAAATACTTCATAAGCTTTTGGATTTAATTCTAAAGCTTTTTCATAGTCTATTATTGCAGAATAATAATCTGAAGTAATGCTACTTTCATCAATAAATAAAGAATATTCATCAACGTTTTCTAAATCACCCCTTTGAATATATAATTGATAATCATTAGGATATTTTTTTATTTCTTTATTTAATTCTTGCATTTTTTCTAATGCCACTATGGAATTCATATAATGTGGTTCTCTATCTTGTGCTTCAAAAAGCATTATTCTAGCTTTATTAAAAAGTCCATTTCTGTAAAATTCTCGTGCTAAATCATAATATATTAATGTTGATATTGGGTAATGCGTATCCGAACTTTGATTATCAGCAATATTGTTAAAAGTAACTTTTATATTATCTTCTGTTAACCCGGCAATACCCCTTACCAAAAGATTTTTAACTATTTTTTCAATAGCTTTTTGATTAGCATTTTCATAAACATCAATTATTACATTTGCTTTAACATCAGGAATAGACATTGATGCAGGCTTTATATCAATATCAACCTTGCAATCTGACACAGAACTAAGCATATTTATCGTTTTTCGATAAGACCTATTCATATTTTTCTCATATCGTTTTTTATTTTTATTAAAACGAACTCCAGAATATATAGTAAAATCTTGCGATGCAAACATGCTGTCTGCAAGCTCAACTGCTTTTGCTCTTGCAACCTTATCTGAAACATTATAAAGACTAATTTTATAAATAGTTCCATCTTTTATTCTTACTGTTGGAGAGTTGTAACTTGTAAGAAATTCCTGAATACTATTTGCAAGAGTTAAATCATCTGTTCCTGCAATAAATTTTATATTAGGATATGCTGGTTTAATAAAACTAATAACAAGACACAGAATATAAGTTACAACTAAAATTCTGGAGCAAATTTTAATAACTCGTTTTTCGAAAGTTATTTTTTTTACTTCTTTATTAAAATGATATTTTCTTATAATGTTGTCTTTTTTTAGCTCTCTCTTATTTTCAGGGAAAAATTCTAAAAATTTTTCGAGATATTTGTCCCTGTTTTCCTTATCGCTTAATTCGTTATAACAAATTGCTAAATTCGAATAAATGAATTTTTTATTTTCTTTGTCTATTAGTTTTTTAAACTTATTTGTAGGGCTAAAATCTTCCATTTTTTCTAAAGTAATATGATAAAGCTTAATTGCTTTTGGATAATTCAATAATAAATTTTTATTAAAATTTGCATCAATAAATGTGTATGTATAATTTCCACAAACCAATTTAAAAAAGAACACAAATATTGGTCCAAAACTAAACAGTACTAAAAGATATAATAAAGCAAATAACAAACTTAAAATCACATCAAAAAACGAGTCATATTGAATAAAATTTGTACTAAAGATAAAAATGATCATAGGAACGGAGTACAATACTCCACTTATAAAACTAAGATACCAAAAATATTGCTTATCATTCATTTACCAATTCCTTATAAAAAATAGTTATAATATTCTTATATTAACAATTATTCAAGAAGAATCAAATTATTTACCTTTATTAATTTCAGCTTCTTCTTTCTGCCTTTACCAATATTCCATGGTGCGTTGGTGGCGTTGTTTTAGTGCTCTAGTCAGCTAGCTCTCGATAATATCCATCAAGTCTTTAAATGCGTATAAATTACTTCTATTTCCACTAGCTTCTCTAACTAATTGAATTACATTTTTTTCTACAAGTTTTTGTAATATTGAAATTGCAGTTTTTCTATTTGAGATATTTGTTGATTGCAAAAATGTTGTAGTTGTAAATATTGGTTTTGCAAAAATACTATCAATTATCGCAGATGTATATTGAGATTTTGTAGTTTCCAATATAATGTTTTTCATTCTGTCGGCAAGTTCTAATATCTGATTAATTTTACTTGTATTAATTTTAGATTGCTCAATTATTGCTGTTAAGAAAAATTTAATCCAGTCTTGCCAATTATTTTCTGCGGTAATGTTCCTTAAATTACTATAATATTCCTCTCTATGACTTTCAAAATATTCACTTAAATAAAAGATAGGTTGAGATAAATATTCCTTGGAGTATAAAAATATAGGTATTAAAAGACGACCTAATCTACCATTACCATCTAAAAATGGGTGAATAATTTCAAACTGAGCATGTACAATAGCCAGTTGAATAAGCAAATCATCAAAATCAGAATTAATAAATTTTTCCCATTCATCTAGGTAATCAATAATCTCATTTGGTGCCGGTGGTACAAATGAAGCAGTTTCAATAGTGGAGTTTTTAGGACCAATCCAATTTTGAATTTTTCTAAATTCGCCTCTTGCCTTATTTTCACCCCTAACACCACTCAATAAAACCTTATGAATATCTCTTACCATATTCAAGTGTATAAATGGTCGTTCTTTCAAAAGTTCTGTTGCATAAGACATTGCAGAACGATAATTTAATACCTCTTGAATTTCTTGTCTCTTATATGTATCAAAGTTTTCCCCTGCATCATGTTGCAAAACTTCTGTAAAAGTAGCTTGAGTACCTTCTATTTTTGATGACATAGTAGATTCTTTTGTTGTCATAGGTGCTAATAAAATTTGAGGATTAATTAAATGACTCAAAGCCCCATTATAATTTGATAATGCAGAATGAGATTTCCCAATAAGTGTAATCAAGTCTGCAAAATTAATTTGAATATCTGATATTTTTTTAGGTTTTGATGGTTGGTATGTCATGCTATCTCCTATTTTTTGTATTATATAATAAAATGCTTTGTATGTAAATTTATGAACTTTATTACAAGCAAATGAACTTGTGTGTATTTTAAGTAACACAAAATAATTTGTATGTAATTTTACAAACATTTTTACACGCAAATATTTTTGTATGGTAAAGAGGTAACACAAAACAGATTTATATTCTTGTGTAATATTTGTGTAATTGAGTGTGATTTTGTGTAGTCTGTATAACTAAAACCTGTTAGCTAACAACAAATCAAGTAAGGTTTTTGATATAATTATATTAAAGTAAGAACAACATCTGATCTTGTAGGAGCGGATTTTATATTTTATAGACCAATATCATCAAAAGAACTATTAAGTTTATTAGCAGGAAATAGAAAATGGTGGCTACTTTTTATTCCATTACTATTTTGGCTCATATTACCATTTATATTATTGCACTTTTATGGCGATATGGATGGAAATTTAGATAATACAGGTTTATTTATTGAATTTGCATATACTTTAGTGCTTATTATTTGTGTACTTTTTATAAATAATAAAGATAAAAATATTTTGCAAAAATATAGCGATGATATTGTTATGATTGAAAAATAAGAGAAAATTTTCTTGAGAGGTTGATTTTTTCAAATCCAATTAAAACAAACAAGAAATATAAAAAATATAAGAAAATGTTTAATAAGTTATTTCCAATAACAATTATTGAATTAATAATAATTATAGGTTTATTTATTCGTTTAGTCTTATAGAAAATTTTACCGTTCGGGAAAATATTAGCTTTTTAGAAATATATTTTGACAAAATTTTACTTATCGGTAAAATTTGCTTGACTTATTTAAACGAGATTTTCAAAATTAGTCGAATATTGAACTCCTAATTTATCAGCTTTTTTAGTCCAAAAATTATGTAGAACTTTTGCCAATTTTTCGTTTTTAGTTGCTTTTTCAATTTCTTTATTAAACAATTCTTCAGCTTGTTGTGTATAATATTCTGTTTTTGGAGTATCTTTCCTAATTAGTGCAAATATTCTTTTTATTGTAAGTTGACGAAGTTTCCATTTTGCATTTTTCTCGTTTACTGATAATAAAGCTGAACCATAATCTGCATTACAAGCTCCGATTTGCGATAGCTCTTTCATTGCTTTGTAATTCTCTGGTGGAAGAATTTTCGACATAATTTTATCAAATAAAGTTTTTTTACCAGCAGTTTTTATTAACTTAGATTCTTGCCCTTTGCTATTATAAATTATTGCTTGCTCCAAGCCATCCATAGATCTAAATCCAGTATAATCTATTGCGGAAAAAGGAACAGTTTTGCCTTTGCCGAAAAGATCAGGATGACCATGCACCCATATTCCTTCAGAACCATTTGGGATAGAACACCGATTGCTTGTTCCATTCATTTCATATAAAATCCGTTTCCCTTTTAAAACAACAGATTTTTCATATGGTTTCTTACTATTAAGAGCCTGAACAACAACATTTTTTGCGTAATTATTTGCAACTTTGTCCGTCGCAAAGTTTATTGTTTTATCAGGGCATACATAACCTAAAGAATTTGGATTAATTTTGCCTTTTAGTTGTGTCCCCATAAATAAATACGATTTTTGCATAGTCGGTTTGCCAATTTTGCTTTTTAACAAAGATGACACACCCGTTTTCAAAATTTTGGTTTTTATCATATTAACTTTTTCCAATTATTATACGCATAATAGCAATTATTACTATTAATGACAACGTATAATATCCTTGTTTTCCCCTATACTTTTATAAAAAATTTTTTGGTATTAAAATTGCTTTTTTATTACAAAAGGTTACAATCATTAAAGTTTTTGAAATCTTGAGCCGTATTATATTTTAGTATATATACAGGAGTATTATGAGTTTAGTTATTGATTCTAATCTTGAATATTTACAAAACATTTTGCATATTAGCAAGGTCACTTTTGAAGAAAAATATGCCAATATGTCTGTTGATGAAATTATTGAGGCAGAAGCCGCTCAAGGTAATCAACAAGCAATTGAACTTGCGCAAGAATTGACTACTAATACAAGCCTTGTTATGGAATTGTTTGACCTTGCAGACACAAATAACAAATATATGATTTTGCGAGAAATGTCCGCTCAACAATTACAAACTTTTTTACCGGAAATGGAAGAAAGCGATCTCTTACAAGGATTATACTTTTTTACAGAAGACAAATTAATGAAGATGTTAGAAGCACTTCCGGCTGAACAATTGGTAAATACTGTTTTCCAAATGTTTTCTAAAGAAGAAATTGTCCAACTTTTGCCGGAAGAACAATTGGACAAATTTTTAACCAGTCACGATATCGACAAAAACAAGATTTTAAAACACATGCAATCCATACCGGAAGAGTACGTTGCACAGGTTTTGGAACAAATTACAGGCGAAGCTCAAGAGGGGCAAGACAGTATTGATTTAGCAAAAAAATTCGGAGAACTTAATCCATTGGAATATCAAGATGCCTTGAAAGCGTTTCAACCAACTCAAAAACAACAATTAGTTTTATCTCTTGGTAAAGAACACGAAGAATGGTTTCAATTATTTGATGCAGATGCTTATACAAAGGTTATTAATCGTGAAAAACAACAACCGGAAGTAGTTAAGGCTATGTCTGTTATTGACCCTGAATATATACAAAATATGATTACAGAATTGCCAAATGATCTATTATCAATTGTAATTACACAGATTGATACAGAAAAATTTGCAGATATTTTAATGAACCAATTCCCGGAAGTTATGGCAGAAATTATTATGAAATAGTTTTAAAACCTTAATAGGTTGTTTATATCTGTTTCTAAAAAATTTGCAAGAATTGTAATTCTGGCAAGTGACATATTTTGCATACCACGTTCAATTCGACTGATGTATTCACGATTAACTCCGATTTTTTCAGCAAGAGCTTCCTGCGAATAACCTTGTCGAACCCTTTCTGCTTTAACATTTCTGCCAAATTGTTTTAGGATATCCTGTTCATTATACATAACTCCATTTTACAAGTTTTAAAAAATAATGCTTGTACCTTATAGATATCCTATGGGGTAATTTATAAGTATCCAATTGGACTATTTTGAAATTTTATTTGTCCTGTATTGTTTCCAAAACAAATTTCAGAGCTTCTTCAGAAAACATAAATTTCATATTTTTTCGTGAGTAATTTTTATTTAGGTTAAATTCTTTCACTGTAATTTTGCCGTCAAATCCACATGCAGCATACATCAATCCAACCGGCTTCCTTTCACTTCCGGTAGGTCCTGCAACTCCTGTTGTACAAATTACAATATCACTTTTCGTCAATTGCAAAAGCCCTTGTGCCATTTCTCTTGCACATTGTTCACTTACTGCACCATATTTATTAATAGTTTCTTCTGAAACATTCAAAATTTTATGTTTTGCCTCATTTGAATAAGTTACAAAATTCATTTTTACGTATGCAGAACTTCCCGAAACATCAGTTAATCTTGAACTGATTAATCCTCCGGTGCAAGATTCTGCTGATGATATTTGCAATGTTTCTCTTAACAATATTTTAGAGATTTTTTCGGGTGTTTTAGATTTCAAGCTTAAAATAAAAGCTCTTAAATTCAAGACTAATTTTTTCATAATTCAAGTTTTGAATAATGAAACGATTTTGTCAATAATTAGCATGCAAATTTATTTTTGTGTATCATGTTTTTAGGAGAATAAGCATGGCAGTAAAAGAAAAAGAAAACAATTTAGGAATGCTTCCACAAAATATTGAGGCGGAAGAAGCAGTACTTGGTGCAATTTTGGTTAACCCAAATGTGATAACTAAAGTTGTAGAAATTTTAAAACCGGAAAGTTTTTATAAACCGGCACACAGACATATTTATGATGCTATGTTACAATTGTTCAACACGAATGAAAGAATTGATATTGTATCAGTTTCTGACGTTTTAAGCTACAATCAAAAATTAGAAACAATTGGTGGTCGTGCATTTGTCAACGATTTATGCTACAAAACAATCACAACTTCTAATATTGAATATTATGCTAAAATTGTTCAGGAAAAAGCAATTAAAAGAGCCTTAATCAACGCAGGTTCTGAAATAGTATCTTTTGGATACGATGTAAATCCGATTGATCAATCACTGGATTATGCCGAAAAACTTATATTTGACATCGCTTCTAAAAAAGCAACTTCTGATTTGGTGCATGTAAAAGACTTGGTTTTAAATACCTATGAAAAAATCGAATACCGTTATGAACATAAAGACGAATTGACTGGTGTACCAACTGATTTCTACGAATTAGATGCGATATTAAACGGTTTACAAAAATCCGACTTAATTATTCTGGCAGCCCGTCCTGCTATGGGTAAAACGGCTTTTGCATTGAACATTGCACAAAATGTTGCACTGAAAGCAAAAGTTCCTGTCGCAATATTCTCTCTTGAAATGTCAAAGGATCAGTTGATGCAGCGTATGTTATGTTCTGAGGCAGAAATTGATTCTCAAAGGGTTAAGACAGGTAATATGCAAAGCAAAGACTGGGAAAAATTGGCAACTGCAATGAACTCTTTTGCGCAAGCCCCAATTTACATTGATGACACGTCAGGTTGTACATTAACCGATATCAGAGCAAAATGTCGTAGATTAAAAATGCAAGAAAAAGATTTGGGGTTAATCCTAATCGACTATTTGCAATTGATGGAAAGTTCCGGTAAAGAAGATCGTATGCAACAAATTTCCGCAATTTCCAGAGGTTTAAAAATTCTTGCCAAAGAACTTGATGTTCCGGTAATTGCACTTTCACAGTTATCTCGTGCGGTAGAATCAAGAACAGACAAGCGCCCGATGCTTTCAGACTTGAGAGAATCAGGTTCAATAGAACAGGATGCCGATATTGTAATGTTTATTTATCGTGATGAATATTACCGAAAAGCTGAAGATGGCGAAGAAGAAATCGCAGCTAAGGCACAGTCTAAGGGCGAATCTGAAATTATTATTGCTAAACACAGAAACGGTTCAGTCGGAACAGTTAAGCTTTTATTTCAAGGCAATATTACAAAATTCAAAAACCCAATCAAGACAGACGCATTTTAATATTCTTAAAATACATATAGGAAATTTTACCTGTAAAATGTGCGATACGCTTGCCCAAATCCATTTGTTATGCTATAATTTTCATTAAGAAACGGAGAGATTAATGAATTTATTACATATATTTACAGATATTCCTATCCTAATTGTACTTTTTACATTCTTGTTTTCAATAATTTATTGTGCAAAAAACTACGTTTACGTCAACAAGAATTTGAAAATATTTTTAGCATTTATTTCAAATTTCAGAAAAACAGATTTGAATTTCCGCTTTAAAGAAATTGATGAATGGATGAGCGCAAATCCTTATGTTTCAGGCGTATGGTTGGAATTTAAAAATACTCTTGTTTTTTCAGAGTCAATTGCTTTAAAAGGGAAAAATAACGATTTGACCTATAAAGAAGTTTCTTCAACTGTTCAAAATATTCAAACAACTGTTGATCCATTGTATTTCTTTAACGAAGAAACATTAGTTACATCAAAATTTAACAACAAATTCTTACAAACAGTTCCAACAGTATTGACCGGTTTTGGACCGTTGTTTACGTTCTTGAACATTGCAATTGCATTCGGTAAGATCGACTTTTCATCACAAGAAAAAACTATCGCATCAGTTGCGGGCTTGATGTCATCAATGCAAACTGCCGCTTTGGTATCAGTTATTGCTGTAGGTTCTTCATTGATATTTTTGCTGTTTGAAAGAATTATTTTTCAACAATTGTGTAAAAATCCGCTTTCAAAATGCGAAGATTTGATGGGAAAATTGTTTGACAATATTTCTTCTGAAAAATTCTTGCTTGAACTTTTAAAAGAAACAAAAATTCAAAATAACTCTGTTTCAAATTTGATTACTGCAATGCCTCAGCAGTTCAAGGCTGCATTAAATTCCGGTATTGCTAGTAACCTTGTTCCATATCTTGAAAACCTTATTTTTGGATTGAATGAAGTGAATAAGAGCATGAAAGAAGTTGCTAAAAAAGGTAAGGGAGATGACGTTGATGACTTGTTCTAACGTTTGGAGGAAGATATGGGCTTAAAAGCAAGAAAAGCTCCGGCAGCAGAGGGCGATAATAATATTTTCTGGACAACGATGGCTGACCTTCTATTAGGCTTGGCTATCATCTTTATGACCTTGTTCGTTCTTGCCATGACCGGTTTTACTCAACAATCTCTTGAACAAAAAAAACAACAGATTGAAGTTAATAAAGAGTTAATTGAAAACCTGAAAAAAGCTAACATTGATGCTCAAGTTGATGAAATGAGCGGTGATGTGAAAATTTCTGATATGGAACTTTTTGAATTAGGTAGTTACAACCTTTCTCCAAAAGGGAAAGCATACTTGGACAAACTTGTTCCAATTTATATAAACACAATTTTCTCTAAGAAAGAATTGGTGGACGAAATTGAAAACATCATCATTCAAGGTCACACAGACAGCCACACTTTTGCCGGAATAAACAATCCTGATGTTGAATATATGAAAAATATGGAATTAAGTATTGCACGTGCTGATGCAGTTGCAAATTATATGTTCAAAACCGGATATAACAAACAATATAGTCCAAAATTAAGAAAAATGCTTATTGTAGAAGGTAAAAGTTATTCAGACCCAATTTTGGTTAACGGAAAAGAAGATTACAACAAAAGCAGACGTGTAGAAATGCGTTTGAAAGTTAAAAAATTAGATATAACAGAAGTTTTATTTCATGGAGTACAGTCATTAAATGTTAAATGAAGATTTGATACTTGAAACGATTAATATGATTAAGCTATACAACCTTGACATTCGTACGGTTACTATGGCGATAAGTTTGAGAGATTGTGCAGATAGCGACATTGACGTTGTTTGCGAAAATATTTATAACAAGATTACAAAATACGCAGGTAATTTGGTAGAATACGCAAATGAGTTTGAGAACGACTATTCTATTCCAATTGTAAATAAAAGAATTTCTGTTACTCCGATTTCTATAGTTGGTGAATCTTGTAAAAATCCTGATTATGTAAAAATTGCAAAAACTCTTGATAAAGCTGCAAAAGATGTTGGAGTTAATTTTGTCGGCGGATACTCTGCACTAGTAGAAAAAGGCATGACTAAAGGTGACAAATTGTTAATCGAAAGCATTCCCGAAGCTTTAGCACAAACCGAAAGATTGTGTTCATCTATTAATGTTGCATCATCAAAAGCCGGAATTAACATGGATGCCGTTTTAAAAATGGCAGATATTGTTAAAAAATCCGCAGAATTAACAAAAGACCAAGATGGAATTGGCGCAGCAAAATTGGTAATATTCTGCAATACTCCTGGAGATAACCCGTTTATGGCAGGTGCTTTTTGTGGAGTTGGAGAACCCGAATGTGCATTAAATGTCGGAGTTTCGGGGCCTGGTGTTGTAAGAGCAGCAGTAGAGGCTTTAGGAAAAGATGAAGATTTGAGTGCTTTAGCAAACAAAATTAAACAAATAGCATACAAAATCACATCAACAGGAGAACTTGTAGGTCGAAAACTCGCAAAACGTTTAGGGGTCCCTTTTGGAGTAATTGATTTGTCATTAGCTCCAACACCTGCAATTGGTGATAGTGTAGCTGGAATTTTTCAGGCAATGGGTTTGGAACATGCCGGTGCGCACGGGACAACTGCAGCTCTTGCAATGCTGAATGATGCAGTAAAAAAAGGTGGTATTATGGCAAGCTCTCATGTTGGAGGATTATCTGGAGCATTTATTCCCGTTTCGGAAGATGCCGGTATGATTGAAGCTGCATCAAACGGATATTTGACTTTTGACAAATTAGAAGCTATGACCTCAGTTTGTTCTGTTGGATTAGATATGATTGCAATTCCCGGAGATACTCCTGTAGAAACAATTGCAGGAATTATTGCTGATGAAATGGCAATCGGAATGATTAACAAAAAGACAACTGCAGTTAGAATTATTCCAGTTGTGGGAAAGAATATAGGAGATGAAGTTATATTTGGCGGTTTATTAGGTAAAGCTCCTATAATGCCAGTAAATAAATTGTCGTCAGCCGGATTTGTCCGTCGTGGAGGCAGAATTCCGGCACCAATTCATAGCTTAAATAATTAAAAAAAGGATGAAAAATGGCTGAATCAATTCGAGCTTTCGAAAACAGTTTGAGAGATTTTCTCATAAATGCACAATCAGATTCTTACAATACTCACGGAAAAGTTGAGTATAAATATAATAATTTGAAAGTTTATATGGATTGTAAAAAGTCATCCATTCCACATTTTTGGGTTTCTGTAAATATTTCTGCTGCATGTTATCAACTTGATCCGTTAGAAAAAATTGATGGAAGCATGGGAGCTGACGAAAGATTTATCATAAAATGGGCAAGCAGACCAAATATCAACGGTGAATTAAAAAACACTGGGTTTACCTTACTAACTCCACAGAAATTCTTAATCAACAAGTTCAAAATGAAAAGAAAACTGAAGAAAATTTGGAAATTACCAAAGAAGAAATACAGGAAGCTGCTGAAATTGTTACCGGTGGCGGTATTAGAAAGTTAAGAGCATTTGAAATGAATTTAAGGAAAAACAGACATGCCCAAAACGTTAAATGAATTAGCAGGTGATTTAAAACAACTTATCATTGATTTGCAATCCGACGCACACAATAACGGCAACATACGTATGGAAAGATACAATAATTTAAAATTATTGATGTTTCCACAAAAAAATCGTACGCCACATGTTATTGTTGATCTTTCTATGTCTGCTGCCGAATTTGATATTCAGTCAGGACAAAAGATTAACGGTAGCTTAGGTCCTGACGAACGTTATGTTTTAAGATGGTTTAACAAAACAGGAACTCTTTTTAACCTTCAAGAAACTTGGAAAACCAAGATTAAAAAAGGTGGAGAAGATGATGATATTTAATATATTTTGTACTAAAAAATAATAAAATCTTAATAAATTATTATTGCAATTATTAATTACATTTTTTATAATATAAGTCGTAGTAGATAAAGCAAATGGTATTTGAAAGGAGAGTTTAGTATGTGGGAAAAGGATATTAACATTAACGAAGTTAAAGAAATTCGCACAAGAACTACTGTTTATTTTGGTGTTGGTGCAATCAAAAAAATTGCAGACATTGCTAAAACATTAAAAGACAAAGGTATAGATAAAGTAATTGTAATGTCGGGTAAACATGCCTACAAAGCAACAGGTGCTTGGGATTACGTAGAAAAAGCTTTGAACGATAATGGAATTGGATATGTAAATTTTGCAGAAGTAACTCCAAACCCTAATACTCATCACGTTGATGATGCAGCTAAATTAGCAAGAGATTTCGGTGCAAAAGCAGTTATTTCTATTGGTGGAGGTTCTCCTACAGATGCAGGTAAATCAGTTGCAATTTTACTTGAATATCCGGACAAATGCGCAGATGATATTTATGAATTTAGATTTACACCTGAAAAAGCTGCTCCAATTGTTTCAATCAACCTTACACATGGTACAGGTACAGAAACAAACAGATTTGCAGTTGTAACTAATTTAGAAAAGAACTTTAAACCTGCAATTGCTTATGATTGTATTTATCCGATGTTTGCAATTGATGATCCTCAATTAATGACAAAATTATCACCAAAACAAACAAGATATGTTTCAATTGATGCAGTTAACCACGTTGTAGAAGCAGCAACTTCAACAGTTGCATCACCTTATTCAATCACTCTTGCAAAACAAGTTATTGAATTGGTTGCAAAATACTTACCAAAAGCAATTGCAAATCCTGATGACTTAGAAGCTCGTTACTTCTTGGCATATGCTGCTATGATGGGTGGTGTAAGCTTTGATAACGGTTTGTTGCATTATACACACGCTCTTGAACACCCATTAAGTGCTGTAAAACCTGATTTGTCACATGGCTTAGGTTTGGCAATCTTACTTCCTGCCGTAATCAAAACGATTTACAAAGATAGACCAAACGTATTAGCTGATATTTTAGCACCTATCGCACCTGGTTTGAAACCTGATGCCTCAGATGCAGATAAGGCAGCTAAAGAAGTTCAAGATTGGCTATATTCAGTTGATGTAAAAGAAAAATTAACAGATGAAGGCTTTACAGATGCTGATGTTGATAAATTAACAGACTTGGTATTCACAACACCGTCTTTGTCAGGATTGATTGATATTGGACCTTCAGGAAATAGTAGAGAAGTAGTAAAAGAAATTTACCAAAACTCTGTAAAACCTCTATAGGTTGATATAATACAAAACTAAAAATCGGACTGGATATTCTCAGTCCGATTTTTGTTTGTAAAAAATTATATATCAGGGTTGAAATTTGTGAAAAAAGAGTTATAATAAAAATATGAAGGGTGGAGCAAGTTCCAGCTTGCCCCTTTAAAAGCCCTCTGTTATTTTGATTTAAGCGCTACGATTATCAGCAAGATAAGCACTAGCGCTTTTTCAGTTATACTGATTTCCAAAATTATCACCTCCTTCTGCGTTTATACCGATTTTTAGTCTGTCCGCCAGAAGTGGAGAAATTTAGGGCTTACCCAATAGCATTATAGTGTTTTGAAGCAATTATGTCAATATTATTAATATAAACTATCCCAACAATTCAAGGTTGCTTAGTTTGTCGTTAATTTCGTTCATCAAATTTACGTCATCTGTTTGTCTTGCGTAACTTTGTGCTTTTACCAACAAACCTTTTGCTTTTGCAACATTACTATGCTCAACCATTATGTCAGCTGCTTTGGTGTAATTTTGAGCTGTTTTTAAAGGAGAATCTGATTCTGTGTAATGTTTTACAGCTTTTGAATAAGATTTTAAAGCATCTTGCGAAAACCCAAACCTTTCAAACGCATCACCCATACTTGATGATACAAATCCTTTTAACTTGGAGTTATCTGTCTGTGCAGCCAAGTCATCAGCAATAGAAATATAATTCATTGCCTCATCATCATACATATCTGTCAAAATATTTCCCATTTTTGTTAATGATGTTGTTTGTGCTGTCAAATTTTCTGTTTCGCCGGCAAAGGAAATAGAATTAAAATAATGATCCATCGCAGGTTGAATTTGATTTACATCATCATAAATCTGCGCCATTGCATAATGCGCTTTGGTTTTTACGTTTTTGTCATTTGTGTTAAGTGAATTATTATAACTTGTTAAAGCTTGTGAATAATAGTCGTGATCATCATAAATCTTACCAACTTCATAGTAAACTTTTGATTTTGTTTCATTATCACCTACTTCATCAGCTCTTTTCAATGCTTTTTGGAATGTTGCAATTGCTTTTTCAGGTTCATTAGCATAAGCTAATTTTTTAGATTGAATAAATAATGATTTCAATTCTTTGTCTTGTGGAATTAATGAAACAACTTTTGCATCAGTTTCAATTTCCTTATCTACAGGTTCTTTAACAGTATCTTCAACAACTGATTTTTCTTCTGTTTTTGTTTCTTCTTGGGTACTACCTTCCGGAAATTTAACTAAGAATTGCGGATTGACATCTCCTTCATTATATTTAAAATCAACTTGTTGCAAAAATAGTGCATCAACCCAGTTTTCTACAACTTTTGAATCCTTATTCAAAGTTTGAGAAATATATGTATCAAGAATTGATGACGCATTTTTCAAATTTGATTTAACAAGTTTTGTATTTGGATTATCTTTTTTAACTTGCGCTTCAACCAAAGAAAGATAGCCGTTAACTTCTTCTTTCAAATCTTCAGGAGTACCGATTGCTGCAGCAGTATTTCTAAAATCTTTTAATATTTGCGCAATATTAATTACCGTACTTCTGCCGGAAAGTGTCTTAGTTGGCATAACTTCGGCAGATTGTGCAGTTTCTTTAGCTTGAGTAGGTTGTGAAGATGTGTTATATCTTGCCTGCGCCTGAATTTGAGAACGCATTTGTCGCCAGTCAACTTGTTCCCCGTTATTATTTTGTTGTTGGTATGCAGGAGTATATGTCGGAGTTTTACGCTCAACATATTGCAAACCCTTGCTCTTGGAGTTTTGGTCTGCTTGTTCCTCTCTTTGTGCAGAAGACGTGTTTTGCTCTTCGTCTTGTTTTCTTTTGACAAGACTGCGTGTGTCTTTATTCAAATATGGTCGTTGAAATATACCGTTTAACACAAATCTACCCTCTGGTATGTTAACTATATACTAAAACCTGCTAACTTACGTCATACTTTCGTATGAAATCTACAAATTTTATTTAAGAATTTTTTTTTAGAAGTCAAACCATTGTAGACATGAAAAAGTAATATTAAATCCTATTTAACAACCATTCTAATCTTCAATAAAATAATATACACTGATTTTAAACAGGAAGCGTACAGAATTTTTCAATAGCCTTTACAAAACCGTCATTTTCCACAGTATCAGTAATATATGTAGCACATTCTTTTAATTCCTGTGTTGCATTCCCCATTGCAACTTTTACACCACCGGCTTTTAAAAGCTCAATATCGTTATTTTGATCACCAATTGTCAAAATTTCGTCTTTGCTTAATCCCCAATATTTTGCCAAAAATTCTACACCAAGAGATTTTTTCGCCATAGAACTTCCTATTTCACAGAAAAATGGAGTTGATTTAACAATATACAAATTCGGATATTTTGCCTGCAATTCTTTTACCCAACCCGTAACACGTTCTGCGTTACCATAATCTATTGCAAGAATTTTGTTCACATTTTCGATTTTCAAACTATCAAACGGACAAACCGTATATGACACAAATTTACCATCAGTGTATTTTTTTACGCAATCATCATCTTTTTCAACATACAATTTGTCGTCAATATATAGGTTAAGGTGAATATTGTCAGCATGCGCCCATTCAATAATTTCTTTTGCGCATTTACTATCCAAATTTTCCTGATAAAGCGTTTTACCGGAATTATCTTTGATTAATCCGCCTTGATAAGATACAACAGGAGAATTTAAACCTAATTCATTTCTCAAATGTTCTGTTGCACAGTGCATTCTACCAGTAACAAGAACAACTTTAATTCCGTTATTTTGCAAGTTTTTAATACAATTTTTCACATTTTCAGAAACACTTGTATCCCATTTTACAATTGTCCCATCTATGTCTGTCGCAACCAGTTTAATTTTACCTGCCATTGTAATTATCCCTTAATTTCTGCTTTCATAATTGCGCAAAGCGTTTTAGCATCACGTATTCTACCATCATTAATCATATTTAAAACTTCTTTTGCATTGATTTCTAATGGTTCAAGAATTTCACCCTCGTCAGGATGGCGATAAGTAAATTCCAAATCTTCGGCTTTATACAAGTATAACTTTTCATCGCTATAACCCGGAGATGTATATACAAAACCCAAATCAGTCCAGTTTTTTGCGCAATATCCTGTTTCTTCTTCCAACTCTCTTTTAGCTGCCTCAAACGGGTCTTCACCATATTCCAGTTTTCCTGCCGGAAGTTCATAGAGAACTTCTTTCATAGGATATCTAAACTGTTTTACAAGAAGAATTTTATCTTCTTTATATGCCAAAATTACCACCCCACCGGAATGTTTAATAACTTCACGAAAAGATGTTTGTCCTGTCGGCAATTCAACGCTATCTTTGTATAACTTTACAACCCTGCCATCAAAAATAAGTTTTGAATCTAATGTTTTTTCTGCAAATTCCATATTTGTATTTTAGCATAAAAAAGTTTAATTGTACTGCTCTAATCCAAATGAATGGCTGGAAAATCCCAAAAGATTATCCGTTAAGATTTTAGGTGCTACTTTTTAACGTGAAAGCAACAGATTTGAGTGAAACGTGAAAAGTTCGTATCGTTAAAACTATTACCCTCTCTCGCATGCGTAAAACCCCATACAATAGCATGAAGTATGAACCAATACTGTCACAAAGGGCTACGTGCGTAAAACTCCATACAATAGTATGAAGTATGAACCAACATTGTTAAAAAGGGCTACGTGCGTAGCACAAAAAAAAAGCTATGTACATAAGAAGTGCATAGCTGTTGATTAGGGATATGTGTATCTTAGTTCTCTAAGGAGTATGGTTATATACTAGCAGACGAAATTAGAAATTAAATCGTAAAAACGTATGATGTTTTTATTTTTATTAACAAATTTTGTGATATAATTCAGTTATGTTTGACAATTTAAGCGATAAATTACGGGAAATAATCAATAATACAAATGGAAAAGAACTTACTCAAGACAACATGCAAGATGCGTTGAGAGAGATTAGACGCGCGCTTTTGGATGCCGATGTAAACTTGAGAGTTGTGAAAGCTTTTATCTCTAATATCAAGGATAGAGCGGAAGGCGAAAAAGTTCTTGAAGGGGTAAATCCTTCTCAACAATTGATTAAAATTGTGCATGACGAACTTATTGATCTTTTGGGTAAGGAAAATAAACCACTTGATTTTTCTGGAAATCCTAATCTAATAATGATGTTAGGTTTGCAGGGTGCGGGCAAAACAACATCTTCAGCAAAGCTTGCAGTCAAATTGAAAAAAGATGGCAGAAAACCCCTTTTGGTTGCATGTGATGTCTATAGACCGGCTGCGATTACTCAATTGATAACTTTAGGAAAAGAAATTGAGAACGAAGTTTTTACTATTCCTGATTGCAAAGATGTTCAGCAGATTGTAAGAGAAGCTATTAATTATGCAAATGAAAACGGGTTCAATACATTGATTTTGGATACTGCGGGCAGATTACAGATTGATACAGACATGATGGCTGAATTGTTATTGATTGACAGAATTTTCAAGCCAAGTGAAAAATTATTGGTAATTGACTCTATGACTGGTCAAGAGGCGGTTAATGTTGCGGAGAACTTTGATGCACAGTTAGGCTTAACCGGTTTAGTTTTAACAAAATTGGATGGTGATAGCAGGGGTGGCTCTGCGTTAAGTGTTGTTTATTGCACCGGAAAACCTATTAAGTTGACCGGAACAGGCGAAAAATTGAACGCTTTGGAGGACTTTTATCCTGAGCGCATGGCAACAAGAATACTTGGCATGGGAGATATTGTTTCTCTTGTAGAACGTGCGCAAGAAGTTTTTGACGAAAAACAGGCATTAGAACTTGAAGAAAAAATGAGTAAGAATAATTTTTCTTATAATGATTTCTTGAAAATGCAAAAACAAATGCAGGCTTTTGGTTCTATGGGAAATATGCTCGGCATGTTGGGAATTAATATTGGTAAAGATGATAGAGATAAACTTTCCCATGAAGGAGAAAAACAGTTTAAGAAAATGGAAGTTTTCATATCAAGCATGACACCACAAGAGCGCTCAAACCCTGATTTAATAAACACAAGCAGGAAAAAACGTATCGCAAAGGGTTGTGGCATGGATTTGGCAGAAATCAATAATTATATCAAGCAATTTGAACAAATGCGAACAATGATGAAAGGCATGTCTGATATGAAAAACATGTTCGGCAAAATGAGCATGCCTGATATGAGCAAAATGGGAAATTTAGGCGGACTTGGCGGTTTTAATGGGAAATTGGGTAAACATGCCGTTAACAAAGCTATGAAAATGATGCGTCGCTTCAAATAACAAATTTGAAAGGAGTTTTATGAAAAAGATTATTGTTTTTTTGATGCTTGTTTTGTTTAGCGCAAATTTGGTGTTGGCAGACGATTTTGATGCGAATGCTTTTTTTAATGAATATGCAAAAGAGGCACAACAGGCAGTCAAAAGTAACCTTAGCTATAAAGGCGAAACCAGTGCCAGTACTACTGTTACATATAATATTAATGCAGATGGAAGTGTTTCTGACATAAAATTAGATAAAGCAAGTGGAACTGATTTTGATAATGCGGTTATTGAGGCTGTTCAAAAATCTGCACCATTTAAACCATTTCCTAAAGATTGCAATGTAAGTTATGTTACTATGACGAGTGGTTTTCAGCATATTGTGCAAAAGTACCAATCTGCAAGAATGTCAATTATGCCGGTTGAACCATCAGCACAATCACAGGAAGCTTATAAAAAATATATCAATAAAGTAAGCAAATATATGTTTGATAGAATTCCGACGACGTATAATTATATTCCGCAAGAACCGGTTATAAAATGCACAATTTTGAAAGATGGAACTATTAGAAATTTCAGATTAACACAATCATCAGGAATTTCTGAATATGATAAAAAAATTATGGATACTTTTGCGAATATAAAAGTTGAACCATTTCCGGCTGAGTTAAGTAACTATGACGAACTACCTTATTCGGCAACCCTTTACAAGCAATTTCGTTCAACTCCGAGATTAGGAAGTCCAAATTATATGTTTAGATAGTTGTTCCCTGATTTATAATCTTGTTTATGCTAAAATGTATATACAAATAATTTTAGAGGGAGAATTTATGTCTATCATCATAATGATTTTGTTAATCGGGCTTTTAATACTAGTTCATGAACTTGGTCATCTTTTAACTGCGTTAATGTTTAAAGTTAAGGTTGACAAATTTGGAATTGGTTTACCGATTGGACCTACTTTGTGGGAAAAGAAAGTTGGAAATTTAACTCTTGTTATTCATGCTTTTCTTTTCGGTGGATATGTTTCATTCCCTGATGATGATAAAGATTCTGATGTTCCTCAAAATTCTCCGGAAAGATTACAAAACAAACCTGTTTGGCAACGAGCAATAATCTTTTCTGCCGGCGTTGTGGCAAATGTTATTTGTGCATATATTTTAGTTTTGATGACTGCGTTTTTGTGGCACAATATGCCATCTGAAAAATTTGATATGTATGTGATGGATATTGTTGCCCCTAAAGAGGCAAGTATTTGGTCATCAGGCATGCAAAAAGGTGATAAGATTATAGAAATTAACGGTTCAAAAATTAATACAAAATATGCGGTTAATTTGTATGCTATGTATAGCGCATCTTTTGACGGAAAAACAAATGAAGAACTTGTTGAAAGAAATTATAAAAGCTTAAAATCGGTAAACCACGCTTTTGCTGAAAATGAAATTATAGAAAAAGGTTTGGTTGTCGCAATTCCAAACAATCTTGAAAAAGAACAGAAAGTATTATTGAATAATAATATTTTGAATACGATTGAATTGTATAAACCAAATGAAATTAAACTATCTGAAAATCAGATTAAATTGCGTGATGAAATCAAAAATAAAAAATATATTGAGGCAGACGGAACATTTTCTTTAAAAGATGTTGCTTATGCTTTGTCTGATACTCAAAAACCATTGGATATTAAGGTTTTGAGAAATGGTAAAATTGTTGAATTAAAAACAGTTTATTCTGACAGTGAAGGATTAATTGGAATTTCGTTAGACAGAAAAGAAATACTTATTCCTGTAACTGGCATTAAATCTGCATTTAAGACAAGTTATGACTATTTGTATAACGAAACAAAATCAATGGTAATTGTTTTAAAACAATTATTTACAGGAAAAATCCCACTAAAGAATATGCACGGTGTTGTTTTAATTACAAAAATGGGTGGCGATATTATCAGTAGTGAAGGGATTTTTTATGGAATATTGTTGACGGCAGTAATTTCAATGAATCTTGCTATTTTAAATATTTTACCAATTCCAGCATTAGATGGTGGGCATTTATTGTTCTTGTTAATCGAAAAAATTCAAGGCAAACCGGTTGATGAAGAAATTGCAAACAAAATAATGACAGTATTTTTCGCTTTACTAATCGCATTGTTGGTATTTGTATTGTTTAATGACATTTATGTACTTGTAAAACCATTATTTGTACATTAGATGAATTATTATTCTTTACAACTTGCAAAAAATTTGTTATAATCTACAAAAAAAGGTTGGTTAAATGCGTATAAATAATGTTTCGGCTAAAACATCTAAAATGGTTGTAGTTTTACTTGCAATATTTGCGATAATAGTTACTGTTGGTTTCTCTTGGGCGTATTTCAATACGGCAATCTCTGAACATTCTATTGCAAGCTTTTTCAAGTGGTATGCAGAAACGCTTAACCATTTGATAGCTGATAATAGAGATGAGCCTATTATACCATATTTAATAATGATTATTATACCATTATTGGCTTACGGGGGACTTGTTGCCTCGATTGTTTCACGACACTTTGCTCTTAAAGCAATGGAATCTACCCTTAATTTGAAGTCTGTAGACTTTTTACAAGATAGAGTTAAATTCAATTTTAATCGACCACAATATAATTTTATTTGCGGATATAACGACATCAATAACTTAGAAATGATTTTAAATACAGTTATGGTTCATAATAAATATGGCTCATATCCAGCAGTATCAGAAATTAATCTTAATTTTAGTGTGCTAAATAACAAACATTTCACTCTTACAAATGTTCCTTTAAAACTTACAAATTTTATCTATAAAATAATTGATTATAGTAGAGCTGTTAGAAGTTTTTCATACAGATTTGAAGGTGCTGGCTCAGTTGAATCCATAGAAGAAAAAATTAGAGATTATACAAACACTGGTTGTAAACAAATTCTTGCAAAACAACAAGAAACAAATTTTAAATGGCTTTCTATTACATTTTTTGCGTTCTCAATGTTTTTCTTGTTTACATTTAGACAAAGCTTTAATACTCTTGACGTAATGTTTTGGAGTTTTGCATTAATTCCTATTGTAGGATTTTTAGTAATATCATTCGTCTTTGACATCATCTTACTTGCGGACAAATGGAATGAAAACAAATATAAAGGTTTAGGGAAATAAATAAATGGATACAAACAATAACAACATAATAGATGAAATTTCTACAATTTTACTGGATAAGAATGCAAGTTCTGAACAAACAAAACAGTGCAAGATAAAACTTCAAGATATCATTAATCAAGATCCATTAAATTTTGATGCCTGGTATTGGTTAGGAATATATTATGAGACAGAAACACACGATTTCCAAAACGCAAAATATTGTTTTGAAAAAGCATTGGAAATTGATCCTAATAGTGAGAAAGCCGATACTGTTAAAGAAGTCCTTAAAATTTGTAACGAGTTACTAGATCTAAAAACAGATGAAAAGAGTGCAATTGATTTTATAGACAATGCCCCTGATTTATTGGAAAAATTATCACCAAAAGCTTTATTTATATCTAAAATAATTATTCTTATTGCAACACTATGGTTTATGTGTCCTTCGTTGTTATTTTCATATTCTGATCAAAAAATGTTAAAGAAAACAGACTATTACAACATTAGAGAAGAAGCTTTTACTCCAGACAAGTTTGATGTTGCAAATCAACCTAAACCAAAAATCGGTAGCACAGAAGGGTATCAGGATTTAATAGTAAATCCAACTTCTTCATACAATTATTTGAGTAAAAAACAGATTTACGATTTAAGAAAAAATTACGTAAAAAAATCTCTTTTTGCAACAAATAGTTATGAGCCAAATAAAAGTGTTTTTGGAGGAATTGCTGACAATAAACCTTGGTGGGGGACAAATCCATGTAGCCAATTAAACTACACTGGAGATTACCACGAACGTACTGAAGGAAATTCAAAAGTCAGCGCACTTGTCAATAATCCAAATACCTTAGTTGGAATAAGCATGGCTTATTCTCCATGGGAATACGATTACAATAGAGATTTTTGCAAGAGTGGAGCTGCAGCATTTTTGCCAACATCATTACGTTACAACGCAAAAGAAAAAATTATTGTTGCAACATATAGAGTTCCAGGAAGATACACCAATTTCAGATCTAATGTGAATGGACAAGAATATGGTTATCCGTTACAATTGTCAGGACTTAACGCAATTGATTTTGGGTACAAATATGTTTATATGGTTGAAATGAAAAACTCTGAAATGATGTACCAAAATGGTTCAAGTGTAAAAGATGAAGTACAAATGTTTACAGATTACTTGCATTTGGGTGGAAGTTGCAGATATAAAGATGGATGTAACAACATCTCTCCAATGCAATCAGACAAAATGTTCACTATCAAATATCTTCCAGCAGTCTTAACCTTGAAACTATGGAAAGAAAAGCCCGTAAACAAGTTTGCAAAAGCAGATTTTTACTACAAAATTATCATTGATAGCGAAGATTAGGTGCTACGCACGTAGTCCTCTGTGACAATATTTGTGCCTACTTCATACATTGGTGTAATGCTTTGCTACGCACGTAGTTAGATGTTTAGATGCAAAGAGGCATGGAGGCGTAGTCTGTTACAGGAAAAAGAAATTTACTCTCCCTTGGGGGAGAGAGTGGTTGTTTGAACGAAGTGAATTACAACCACGAGAGAGGGTTAAATCGTCATACTGAGGACAACAGTCCGAAGTATCGCATGGTTGGTAAAATTATATCAACACTGCGATCTTTCGCTATCGCTCAAGATGACATGAAAAATTTCAGTTTGTAGTGTAGATTGGATTTACTAATCCTACGACGTTAACAAATTAATAGATTGCGCAACAAGTGCGCAATGACATGTTTCTTAAAATATTACCAATATCATCATAAAGAACTACGTGCGTAGTAGAGCATTACACCAATGTATGAAGTAGGTACAAATATTATTGCAGAGGACTACGTGCGTAGCACCTATTTTTCTTCTTCGTCATGGTGTTTGTGTTTTACATCTTCTTTGATTACTATCAAGTTGTTGATGATTTTCATTGCACAAGTTGGAAGAACAACGTCATCAAGACCAGTTGCAATACTAATAATTTTACCTGCACCTAAAGTTACTTCATCACCTTTGTAGTAGAATGTGTAATCATCTTTTCTGTCTGAACGAATTGTAATTTGACTCATTTTTTTATCCTCTTTGTCCTTTACTATTATAAAACACACCTTCTGCCATAACTTCTTCATAGATTTCTTCATCTTGTTTAAAAGCTTCCGGTGTATATGGGTATAAATCTATGCAAACATCAAGTTCTGTTTCAATTTTACCAATTATTGGCCAAATTTGTTCTCTTTTGGATTTGTCCTCAATATCGAAAATTGCAACAAGCTCAATATCTTCACCTTCGTGCATTTTTCCATCTAAAAAAGTGCCAAATAAATACATGCCTTTAAAATCATTAAAAATACGATTAAAAGCTTTGCAAAGTTTTAGAATTACTTCATCAACTGAGTTTACACCCATAACTGTTCTCCTATTTACTGTTTTATCAATTTGGCAACTTCTTTTCTTGCAATTGCAACTTGTTCTGATGTCGCAAGATTTTTCACAGCAACCTTTTCAGCCTTGATTTCATCTTCACCCAAAATCAATGCAAACTTTGCAACTTTAGATGCTTTTTCAAGTTGTTTTGTGAATTTTTTGTTCGCCAAATCAAACTCAACATTCAAACCTTCTGAGCGCAACTCTTGAGCTAATTCAAAAGCATCCGCAGAAGAATTTGAAACAATATAACCATCAAGCTTTTCAGGTTCAACATTCGGTAATAAAGAATTTAATCTTTCCATTCCCATTGCCCAACCGACAGCAGGAGTATCTTCTCCACCTAAGTTACGAACTAAACTGTCATAACGACCGCCACCGCAAACTGCATTTTGTGAACCTAAATTGTTTGACTTAATTTCAAAAACAGTTCTGTTATAATAGTCCAAACCTCTTACAAGAAGCTTGTTTTCAACATATGGAACATTTAATTTATCTAAATACGACTTTAAAGTTGTGTAATGCTCTGCACATTCCTCACAAATAAAATCGGATTGAATTATTTTTTGAATTTCCGGTTTTGCAAAAATTTCTTTACAAGTATCTACTTTACAGTCTAGCAATCTCAAAGGATTTTTTTCGTAACGATTTTGGCAATCTTCGCACAAATTGTCAAATTCCGGTTTCAAAACTTCTTTAATTTTTCTCTTGTATTCTTCACGACATTTTGGGCAACCAAGAGAATTAATTTCTACTTCTAAATCATTCAAACCTAATGATTTTAAGTAATTTACAGCAAGCAAAATAGCTTCAGCATCAGCCGTTGGTTCTTTAATCCCGAACATTTCAACGCCAACTTGATGAAATTGTCTTTGTCTGCCAGCTTGTGGGCGTTCATACCTAAACATAGGTCCTTTGTACCAAAGTTTTACTGGTGCAGAAAGTCTTGCCATACCGTTTTCAATAAACGAACGTACAACCCCTGCAGTATTTTCAGGTCTTAATGTTAAAGAACGATCGCTTTTCTCAAAAGTGTACATTTCTTTGTTTACAATATCTGTTGTGTCTCCAACACCACGAGCAAACAATTCTGTTGCTTCAAAAATTGGTGTTCTAATTTCTTTATATCCGTAACGGGTAAATATATCTAAAGCATTTTTCTCAAGCCTGTGCCACTGTTCGACTTCTTGAGGTAAAATGTCTTTCGTTCCTTTTTGTACTTTAATTATCTTAGCCATAACGCTATTATATAAATTTGAGGACAAATTGTCAACCAAAAACTATCAATTAACCCGATACGAATTTCCACCTTTTATGATATCTGAAATTGCGATAAATGTAACTTCCAAAATATAATCAATTGCATCTTGAGTTTCGTAGGCAATGTGCGGAGTTATAATAACATCAGGATGTTTTACAAATTCTCGCAAAATCTTTGCTTCTTCAACACAATTAAAATTGTTGTATAAAGTGTGAGATAGATTTGAACATTTAAAATTAAAATATTCACAAGTCACAACATCTAATGCAGCCCCTTTAATTGCACCCTTTGTAACTGCGTTATATAAATCTTTTATGTTTACTATTTCTCCACGAGAAGTATTAATCAAATATGCCGTATTTTTCATTATACTAAATTGTTCAAACCCAAACATATCTTTATTTTCACCCGTATAAGGAATGTGAATTGAAACAATATCAGCGTTCCTCAATAAAGTATTAAAATCAACATATTGAATTTCATATTTTTCGGTCAAGTCTTTTCTTTCAGCAATATCGTAAGCTAAAACCTTCATACCAAAAGCTAAAGCGTGTTTTGCAACTGCAAATCCAATACTACCAGTTCCGACAATTCCTATTGTGAATTTTGAAATATCACGCCCAACAAAACTTTGACAAATTCTATTTTCAGATTTCAAATATTCTGACGCAGGAATAATTTGTCTTACAAGAGCTAAAATCAGTCCTATTGTGTACTGCGCAACAGGTCTTGCACCATAACCCTCAACATTAACAACCGCAATATTTTTAGCATCTGCAGCTTTTTTGTTTATATGTTCAACACCGGTTGAGCGTGTAGAAATTATTCTCAAATTTTTGAAAGAATTAATAACATCTTCCGTAACCTCAGAATCCACAAACACGCTAATAACAGCAGTTTGTTCCAAAAGATCAGAACTTAAATTTTTCAGAGTTTCATTATTTAAACTCTCTGGGAAAAAAGTGATTTCAAAATTTTCCAATTCATGAGAACGAAAAAAATCTCTTTCACTTTCCCTAAAATCAAAAACCAATAACTTTATCGCCATATATTTTCCTCCAAAATAATTATTTCCAAAACAATGAAAAAATATATTGGAGAGTAGGGGGAATATTTATATTAAATTTAAAAAATTATAACAACAATTGCGTTCCAATGATAATTCTGTGACTATCTTCCAAGTTTTGATTATTGCAAAATACATAATTCAAAATCAAACGCACCGCTTGCCCTTTAATAAAATAATTTATTCCGGCGGAATATTCACGTCTTGTGTTATGCGCAACATCTCTATCTGGATCAAATTGATCATATCTTGCTATTAACTGTATTCTCGGATGAATTTTGTAACCTATTGTATAATTGAAACCTTGTGCCTTATCTGTACTAACTCGTGTTCCATTGTATCCATCTGCAATTCCATACTCAAAATTTGTCCATAATCTTTTGTATTTATACCCTACATAAAAAGAACCAACAGTATATGTTGTTCGATTATGACCGGCGTTTAAACCTCCACCAACCATTAAATTACCATATCTTCCATCAGTTTTTCCAAATGGTTTGAAATCCACCCATCCAGTAAATTCTGGTCCTGCAAACGGAGTATGAAAATACCTGTCAGAAGAATTAAATGCCAAGTTGTAATCCATTAAAGAATAGTTCCCAATAAGTCTTACCCCTAAAGCACGTGTAGAGCCAAAATTTCTAGCTATTTGTGAACGCATTACAAACGGCAAAATATATGAACTTGCTCCGCCTTCTTTACCAATTTGATTTCTTGAATAACCAACAACAATCTTGTGGTGTGGAATACTACTATTAATAATGTAGGCATCAGCAATGAAGTTTTGCATATATGTTCTGCCATTTGCAGGCTTTGGGTTAAACAAAATTTTAAAATCATTTTTTGACCCCCTGAATTTTCCAATAGCACCTACTTGAAAAAATCCGACATCATAACTTGTATCATAATCACTGTTCGTAAAAGATGATGTCAAATCTCCCTGAAAAGCACCGTAATATTGAACCTTCGAAATAATTCCTTTTTGAGGTCTAAAAGTTAATTCCGGTCCCAAAAGATATGAAGGGACATCAGTTCTGACAATATCTCGTTTTATAATTCTTCCTAAAAGAGTATTTTCATCAATTTTTCCGTCATTATTTTTATCTAAGTTAAAATTGTCAAATAGTGAAAATTCTGCTTCTATATTGTTATCAATCTCAAAAATCTGTTTTAGGAAATTATCTTTCTTTTTAAAATCACTTTCATCGACTTGATCCATCTGATCCATGTTTTCAGGCAACTCATCATCAATTTCTTCAATATCAACATCTTCATCTTGTTGATTATTTTTATCTATCGCAGAAGCTTTTCCTTCCAATAACGGATCATCTTGAGGAACATCAGGAATATCTTTAGATTTGAATTGCTCAGGAATAGGCTCTACAATTTTAGTTTCATCAAAATCCCTTACATAATCAGTATCAACATTTTTTTTACCCCAAAAAACAGCCTCTGCCGGATTTGCGGATAGTAAAAACAAAAATATTAATATAACGCCAAAAATCCTGTTCACAAATATTAATGTAGCATAAAATATATGCAAAAAAAAATTTTTTTAGTGTATATTAATAATTATGACAAATGTAACAAGAAATAAAAAATGCTCTAAAAATAATAACATGATTAATCAACAAGATAAAAAAATAAAGATTAAAGCCCCAATTGTAGACGCATTGAAAAATGCTTACGAAAATCCAACTTATCAGTTTCATATTCCTGGTCATACTAAAGGAAATGGTTCTTTGCCGGAATTTAAAAAACTTATTGGCGCAAAAGCTTTATCTATTGATACTACAGACGAATTTGACGGGTTAGGGACTTTACACCCTGCAACCGGTCCTATCAAAGAAGCTCAAGACCTTGCAGCCCAAGCATTTGGAGCTAAAAAAACTTTCTTTTTACTTAATGGTTCTACTGCCGGAAACCTTGCACTTGCAATGGGTTTGACTAAAAAAGGTGAAAAAATTATCGTTAACAGAAATTGTCACCGCTCAATCTTAACGGGAATGATAATTTCCGGTGCTGAACCTATTTGGCTAATCCCGAAAAGATTTGATGAATGGGGAATTTGGGGTAATGTTACTCCAGAATCTGTTGAAGATATGCTAAATAACAACCCTGATGCGGGAATGGTTTGGATTACAAACCCAACATATGAAGGAGTTGTGTCTGATATAAAATCAATCGCAGAAATTTGTAAAAAACACAATGTACCTCTTATTGTAGATGAGGCACACGCTTGTTTATGGAATTTCAATAACCATCTTCCAACAACTGCTTTAAAATTAGGAGCTGATGCGGTGGTTCACTCTTTGCACAAAACCGGTGGAAGTATGAGCCAAAGTTCAATGTTACATATTGCAGAAAACTCAAAACTTGATGTTGATGCAGTAGAAAAAGCTTTGAAATTATTACATACAACTAGTCCTTCTCTAATGCTTTTGGCAAGTCTTGATGCCGCTAGGGCAAATTTGGATAGCCCTCGAGGAAGAAAACAACTTGAAAGAGCGGTTCAAAATGCCAAATATCTTCGTAAAGAAATAGATAAACTTGAACACATTCATCACTTACAACCTGATTTTGGCTATAAAACAGATATAACAAAAGTATTTATACGAGATGACAGATTATCTGGTAAGAGGTTAGAATCTATTCTTGAAATAGACTTTAATATTGAAGTTGAAAGCGCATCAGATGCAGGATTATTAATTCTTTCAAATATTGGAAATACAAGAAGTGACATGCAATATCTTGTAAAATGTTTGCAAAAAATTGATAACACAAATTATACAGATATTTGTTATCTTGAAAAGAAAAAACATATGCCAATGCTAACTCCAATAATCAAAATGACTTTAAGAGAAGCTTATTATTCTCATAAAGAGGTTGTTGAAAAATCTCACGCTATTGGCAGAATTTCTGCCGAAGTAATCGCCGAATGTCCTCCAGGAATTGCTGTTTTGCTTCCGGGAGAATTGATTACAGAAGAACACATGCCATATTTGGTCGATTACGAAACAATTGAAGTTATAAAATAATTTTTAAATCAACAAAAAACTAAAAAAATTTATTACCTAGTTCGGTAATTGAAAACTTTTGTTTTGTTTATTATAATCTCAAAAATCGGAAGTAATAGAATGTGAGGTTAATATGAAAAAGATTTTATTTAGTTTGATTGGATTTTTAACAATTACTGGATGCGTTTTTGCGTATAATGCCTATAATAATTTATCTTCTGATCAATGTGTCGCAGGGCGTGGATGTTGCTCTAGTCACGGTGGTGTTTGCGGTTGCCAAAACGGGCGTTCAAGATGTTGCGACGGCACCCTCAGCCCATCATGTCAATGCTTCAGAGATGATGTAAAAGGCTTTGAAATTTAAAGTCAATACTTACGCATACATATTATTTTATAATAAATTTTGTATTTTTATTGTATAATAAAGCTACAATAAAGAGGTGTGATGTGCAAATTAATATTTTAGAGTATCTAAAAAAAACAGTTAAAAATTTCCCGCAAAAAATAGCTATAATTGATAAAGAAGAAACTATTACATTTAAAGATTTAGATATTAAAGCAAAAAAATTAGCTACATTTATTGCAAAATCAAATATTATAAATCAACCTATTGCTATTTACCTCCCTAAATGTATAAATAGTATTGTTTCTGATATTGCAATCACGTATAGTGGAAACGCTTACATGAATTTAGATGTAAAAAACCCTATTGAAAGAATAACTAATATATGCAACTTGATTCAACCAAAATTTGTTATTACTACTTCTAAATATAAGTCTAAAATAGAAAATATTGCGGATATAAATATTATTAATTTAGATGAATTTGATTTTAATTGTAAAATTAATGAAGAAGTTTTAAATTCTATTAGTTCAAAGATGATTGATACAGATCCATATTGTATAATAAATACTTCTGGCTCTACTGGAACTCCTAAAGGAGTAGTATTAAACCATAGAAGTTTTATAGATTTTACAGAGCGATCATTAGAGAACTTTGATATTACAGAAAACGAGGTTATAGGCTCATTGTCGCCGTTAGTTTTTGACATTTATAGTATTGAATTATGCTTGTTAATGTCAAAATCAGCAACAATTGTACTAATTCCAGATACGTTATCAGCTTTTCCAATTGAAATTCTTAAATTGTTAGAAAAAAATAATGTAACCTTTTTATTCTGGGTTCCAACAATTATGGTAAACATTGCAAATATGGATTTGTTGTCAAAAATAAAATTACCAAAACTAAAAACAATATGGTTTGCAGGTGAAGTATTCCCAACTCGTCAATTTAATTATTGGTATAAAAAACTACCAAATACAACATTTGCAAACTTATATGGACCGATTGAAATTACTTTGGATTGTACATATTATATAATAAATCGAGATATTCCTGATAATGAACCTATTCCAATAGGTAGCGCATATAAAAATACAGACATTTTAATTTTAGATGAAAATAACATACCATCTAAAGAAGGAGAATTGTGCGTAAGAGGTTCTTCTTTAGCAATGGGCTACTACAATAATCCCGAAAAAACTGCATCTGCATTTGTTCAAAATCCTTTAAATAAATCTTATCCCGAAATAATATATAGAACAGGAGATATTGTATATATTAATTCAAATGGAGATATTGTTTTTAAAGGTAGAAAAGACAATTTGATTAAACATTTAGGCTATAGAATTGAACTTGATGAAATTGAACATATAGTTATAAATACTCTTAAAATTGTGAAAAATGGTTGCGTTGTATATAACAAAGAAAAAAAAGAAATTACTATGTTTTATGAAAATAAAACAGAAATTTCTCCTGCCGAATTTAGAAAAAGAATTGGAACAATGCTTCCAAAATATATGATTCCAACAATTTACTACAGAATGGATTTATTACCAAGAAATACAAATGGTAAAATTGATAGATTAAAGCTCAAAACCCTTGCTACGTCTGCTTCTACGGGGGGGGTAAGTCTTAGCTTTTACCAATTTGGTAAAATAATTTCAAGCAAATCAATTAACAAAATAAATGATTTGCTACTTTGTGCTGCTTAAAAAGGAGAATTTATGTTAATAAATGTTATTGAATACTTAATAAAAACGGTAGAAAAATATCCAAATAAAATTGCTTTTGAAGATAAAAATAGTGAAATAACGTACCAAAAATTTAATAAAGTTGCATTGCACATTTCGACAGAAATATGCAAATATACTAATCAGATTAATTCTCCTATTGGAATATTTTTACCGAAATCAATTAGTGCTTTAACAAGCTTTATGGGTACATTATATTCAGGGAATATTTACATGCCATTAGATATAAAAAATCCGATAGAAAGATTACAGGGTATTATAAACAATATCGAACCAATAATAATTATTACCGATCAAAACAATGTAAGCAAACTAAAACAACTTTCATTTAATGGAAAAATATTAATATATGAAGATATAATTAGTAACACAAAAAATTTCACAACAAGGTATAAGGAAATTATTGATACAGATGGTGCTTATATAATAAATACATCCGGCTCTACTGGAACTCCTAAAGGTGTATTAATTTCTCATCGTTCTATTATTGATTATATAGAATGGGCTACCAAAGAATATAATATTACTAATTCTGAAATAATAGGGAATCAAGCTCCTTTTTATTTTGATAATTCTGTTTTAGACATATATTTAACACTTAAAAATGCTTGCAAATTAATTATAACGCCAGAAAATTTGTTTATATTTCCAATTAAACTGATGGAATATTTTAAAGAAAAAAATGTCAATATGCTTTTCTTTGTACCATCAATTCTTGTTAATATCGCCAATATGGATATTTTGAAATCTTGCAAACCTGCTTTTAATAAAATTCTTTTTGCCGGAGAAGTTATGCCAACAAAACAGTTGAATTATTGGATTAAACATTATCCAAATGCGTTATTTTCAAATTTATATGGGCCAACAGAAATTACGGTAGATTGTACATATTACACAATAGATAGAAAATTTGCAGATGATGAACCTTTACCAATTGGTAAAAAATGTAGGAATTCTGACGTTTTAATACTTGATAAAAATAATAAGCTAATAACAGAACCAAATTGTGCAGGAGAGTTATGTGTAAGGGGAAGTTCTTTAGCTCTTGGATATTATAATGATATAGAAAAGACAGAAAATGCTTTTACACAAAATCCACTAAATAATCATTATCCCGAAAAAATATATAGAACTGGAGATATGGTTTATTACAACAATAAGATGGAAATAATTTTTCAAGGAAGAAAGGATTTTCAAATAAAACATATGGGATATAGGATTGAATTAGGAGAAATAGAAACTGCCTTAGGAACAATTAAAGACCTTGAAAATGTATGTGTAGTTTACGATTCTAAAAATTCGAAAATTGTATTATTTTATGAAGCGAAAAATGAAATTTCAAATAAAGATTTAATCTTAGCTATAGGAAACACGCTTCCCAAATACATGTTTCCAAATGAATTAAGAAAAATTGATAAGCTACCTATTAATGCGAATGGTAAAATTGATAGATTAAAATTAAAAAATAGCTTATAATATTGGTCTTGTACATATTTCTATTTTATTTTCATTAATTTTATAATTTTCAATTATTAAATCTCCATTAGATGTTTTAATAATTGGTTGCGGAAATTGAGGAATACATCCCCAATCAAGACTTCTTAAAAAGGCACTTTTTTGTTGAAAGCTCCAACTTTCGTTATAAATACCATTATTTGGTATGTCTTTTGAATAATGAATTTGATATTGAATATCATTCCTCATTGGGTATGTTTTTAAATTCCAATCAAGTAAGTCATATTTAATTTCTTCAAAAGCAACAAATGCCAAATTCATTAATTGTTTTATCAAATAAATGGCGGTTTCAGTACCATTTAGATTAATTTTTTTTTGTATTATAATTTCACCATCATCAATATTTTTATTAACCAAATGCCAAGTGATACCGGCTTTTTTATCCATTTCATATATAGTCCATGTTGGAGCATTCATTCCTCTATGGCGTGGAAGTAAGGCATTATGAAAATTTATTATCTTCAAATTTTCTTTATCAACAATTATTGACGGGAACAAATAAACATTATTTGCACTTATAATTAGTGCTTTTTCTCTAACTTTTTCTAAAAAAATTGTAATTTCCGCTTTATTATCAAACGAATAATTTTCAATATTATTGTTTTTTACAAAATTTCCTAACATACTAATATTATGCTCTTTATATAAGATCATAACTGGATTATATTCATCTTTTATGAGTGATTTTAAAATTGATATACAAATAGAACCACTACCAACTATATATATTTTTTTAAATTTCATTTTTTACCACAACATAAGACATATTATGTTGTAATTATTCTAACATAAATAAAAATTATTACAAAAGGAGAAAATTATGAATTTTGTTGAACCAATTCGATCTTTGGAAGATATTGAAAAAATTAAAAACTTGTTAAAAAATCGTAAAAGAGATTATTTATTATTTTGTTTTGGAATAAATACTGGTTTACGAATATCCGATATTCTTTCTCTTAATGTTGTAGATGTTTTAAACAAAAATTATGTAACTATTATTGAGAAAAAAACTAAAAAACGAAAGAAAATAGTTTTAAATACAACATTAAAAATACTGATTAAAAATTTTTTATTAGATAAAAATAATGATGAAGCTTTATTTAAAACAAGGTTTAATAATAGATTGGACAGAGTTCAAGCATATAGAATAATTAAAAATGTCTGCAATAAGGTCAATTGTAATTTAATCGTAGGAACGCATACTCTTAGAAAGACATTTGCATATCATCATTATAAGCAATTTAAAGATGTTGCACTGCTTCAAAAAATTCTTAATCATTCTTCACCATCAATAACATTAAACTATATTGGTATTGCTCAAGAAGAAATTGACTATAGTTATTTATCTTTTAATTTGTGAATACAACATAATATGTCTTATGTTGAGGTAATATAAGTGAATTTTCAAAATAAAGTTAATGAATTACGAAAAAAAGATATTTTAAATTTCAAAACAAATTACTTTATGAATAAAATAAATAATAACGCTCTCTATTTAGAAAATGATAATGCAATCATTTGTTTAACCCAAGATAGAGATATTTATAGACTATACTTTGCATTTATCAATTTATTTGATTTTGAAAATATATTAAAACAACTTCCTTTTGATAAAAAGATTTCTTTAGAGATAATTACAAAAGGTGAACTTGATATAGCTTTATATGATTGTGTAAATAAGTATATTCCTTATGAAACTACATTTAACAGAATGCGTGCAAAATGTGATGAGATATTAAACTCAAGAATGTATAATCATAATGAAATCCAGTTTGCGACAAGAGAAGATGTTAATGCTGTATATGATGCTTTAAATACTGTATTTTTTCATCATACATCACATCTCCCAAACAAGAAGGAATTATTAGATTTAATAAACAACGAACTAGTACTTTGTGTTAAAAATGATAACAAATTGGCGTCTTTTATCGTGTATAAACCAGAAGGTATGCAGGCAAGGTTTGATCAATTTTTGAGTATAGACAAAAATATTAAAAATACAATGATGCTGATGGATTATTTTGTATCTGAACTCAAGGACAAAAAATTTAAAACTTGCTATTTGTGGGTTGACATTGTTAAGAACAAGCCAGCACAGCTGATGTACAAGTATTATAAATTCAAATCAGAAAATCTTAATAGTTTTGTTTTTTCAAAACTTATTTAATCATATTTTTTAATTCCTCTAAAAGAACTTCTTCTGGTTCTACAGCCTTTTGTTTAAATAAGCTCATTGTTTGCTCTGTGGATACTTTCGGGAATCTTGGATTATAGATTTTGTATCCTTTTTTCTCTAATAATTTTAGGAACATTTCTGATGCAGATTTAGCAATTACGTATTCTGACAAATTTGTTGGCTTTTCATCTAAATACACTGTTGACGGTACAAAAATAATTGGCTTTAATTCAGATTTTAAATTAACCAATATTTTATCTAAACCAATAACATAATAATAAATAAATTTTTGCAAAAGCTTTTCATCTAAATTTGAATTATTACTTAAAATTTTAGGAGTTGCAAAGTAATAAATTGAAGTAGGGTTAAATGCTTTAATTATTTCTAAAGACTCTTTTGACAAGCTTGATACATCTGCCTGTACATAACTAGTATTAATAGATTCGCTTGCGAATTCTTTAACAATTTTATCAGCTTCATTTGAATTTTTAAAATATGTAAACAGGGTTGATGCGCCGGCATTTGCTAATAAACGTAAACACTGTAACCCAATTCCTCTAGTTCCACCTATAATAAGCGCTCTTTGATTTTTAAAACTATCTACAGGTAGCAAACCCTTTAGTTCTTTTAAAGTTTTATATTTAGGAGCAACTGGGCGAATAAATGCTTTTATCTGACCACGAACAAAAGTGTCATCTAATTTTATATTTAACATATTCAAAACAATATGTTTATCTGAAACACTATAATGAACAGAGTTATTTATATTTGCTTCTTCATCAAATTCAAAAACAAAGGAACTGTAAATTGAGTTTAGACCCGGATATTTCATTCCAACGATTCTTGTACTAGCTAGTAACACAGCAAGATTTACAGGCGATACATAAGAGCTTAATTCTTTAAAAAGTTCTTTTAAAAATTTTTTATTATAGTACAAAGATTCTGCTAAATTTTCTTTTGCATAATTGGACGGTTCAAGTGGCGAGGTTGTATAATTTGTTAGTTTAAAATTAAAATTGGTAAGTGATTTTTTTTTATAATGTACCTTTAGCGTTGTTAATGTTAATCCTCTTTCATTTTTTATAACATATTCAGAATATGTTTCAGAAAAATTTATATTATCAATACATATAGTTTCATTGACCCCTGCAGGAGATTCAAATTTAGCAGAGATTTTAAATATAAATATTTTTTCATTAATATTTTTTGCCAAATCTTCTAAACAAATTAATACTTGATGAATACCATGTACCAGTTGTTTACCAAACATAGAACGCCAAGCATACAAGGGATCAACATGGATGGGATTAAAATCATTTGATAGTTTTGCAAAATCTAATTGCCTTTGCTCATTTATAACATATTTAAACATATTTATACTGAACTTTCCTCTGAAATTTTTAATCCTTCTGTATCGATATTTTTCGGAATATCATATAATATCTGTCCTTCTTCAAGTAGTGTTTGTTTTGTTAAATCCATTAACCAATTTATTGCAGGCATATTTCTAGGACCTTTTTTATAATTAATTAAAATCTTACCATTCCCATTTAAATGTTGATTGGCAAGTTCAAACATTTTTGGAAGCATGATATTCTCCAAATTTCTTCCTAACGCCCTACAACTTACAGTCATTTCTTGCAGATTTATAAAACCTTCTGAAGATTTGTTTGCAACTAATATTGCAATAATACCACTGTCTGATAATTTATCAGACATATTAATTGTAATGACTACACCATTATTTTGAGCCTCTTCAACTTGTGTTAAAGTTAACCTAGCATATGTTAAAATAAATTGATTTGTTTTATTCAATAATTCTGTTATTCTTTGAATATGTTCTTTGTTATTGATATAGAAATCTAATTTGATTTCTAATTTCTCAAAATATTCCTTTGGACTAAGTCTTTTTACCAGTTCATTTCTTGTTTGATTTGCTTGTATATCTTGTGTTCGCAATACATCTTCTTTAGAAGATGTCAATTTTAACAAATTTGGATAATATTCAAGAATATTTAATGTCAATTCTGGTGTTTTAGCAAGTATTGTTTTTATGTCGATTCCTGCAGATTCAACGTTTTGTATTTCCGCAGGATTGTCATCTATAAATAACATTGCATCTGTTCCAATGTTTAGCATTTTAGCTATTGTTAAGATATTTTGACTTTTCAATTCCCAGTTTGCTTTTATTACTGCAAAATCATTCCAATTGAAGGGAAAATCTTTTCTTTTTATAAAAAACTCTTTTACATCCTCTTCTTCATTCTTTGATGCAATAGTAAGCAAAAACCCTTGAGATTTTAGTTGTTTCATTTTGGCATAAATTTTTCTATGTATATCAGTTATTTCAATACCATTGACTCCATCTTCACCTAAAATTCCATTATAAAGTGTATTGTCCATATCAAATACTAAAGCTTTAAGTGCTGGTTTTAGTATTGCAGGAATATATTTCATTCCAATCACTCTGGCTAATTCAACGCAAGCTTTATTAGATAATCTTGTGCCAGAAAATTTTTCTTTTACTAAATCATATAGTCCAGAAGCATCTAATGTTGAATTTACGCAAAAATGATAAAAATTCGCCTGTGTAAATGTTACCTCAAGTTCATTGTCCGAAATATAGACAAGTAATATTGGAGCTTTGGAAATTGCTTTTAACTCAATGACTTTTTCTTCAAGCCATTTAATTAGGTCAATATTTTTGTACCTATCCAAATCAAGCCAAAGAATATTTATATTTGTATCCTTGATTTCTCCAAAGTTTAAACTGTCATCATAATCACTATAATGAAACTCTGCATCTATTGATGATAAGTTTAAAAATGGTTGTATAATATTTTCGACCATTTCGAAAGAATGATTTCTAAAAACATTTACTTTTAAATGAGTTTTACATTTATTTTTTGGCAGCTTCAAGAGTTCTAAACGTTTTAACTTTGGTTGAAATAAATAATCAATCATACCCGCTCCAATTTATCCTAACTGTCTTTCTATATATTCAAAAAGCTTCTGCTGAGAAGTTAATTCGGAAATTATCTCTGGTTCAAAAGATATTTCAAACTCTTCTTCTAGCATAACAATTAATTCAATATGCTTCAAAGATGTCCAATCATCACTAGATTCCATTGAAAAATTATCCCTAACCGATATTGTTTTTTCAAAAACTGTTGATAAAATATTTGCTAATTTTTCTGAAACTTCATTTTTATTCATATTTAGTCTCCTTGCATATTATTCTGTAATATTTATTGTTCTACCACCATCAACAACAATTTGTTGACCTGTAACTTCTCATCATCTTATAGTTGTTCATTTAATTCTTCAATTGCATCTTGTAATATTTTTTTAATTGTCTCTTTCATTATTTTCTCCTTTATTATAAAGCAACTTTTTTCTCATACACATAGTAATCATCGAATGGTGGTTTTGGACAAGAATATTCTAACATGTAATTTGGATTTTCCTTTATTGCCTGGCCTAAACATTTATACACTCCTGCTTCATTAGCAATACAAATTTGACTATCACCTAATAAAATGACATCACCTTCACCATTTTTAAGAACCAAATCATCAATTCTTCTATCTTTAAATGGCTCAACATGATTGTATCTAACATGTAAGCAATATGTTTTTTCTTCAACTACACCGTTATTTATGACAATTCCTTTAAATTCTTTAGGGTATCTATATGGAACATTTTCAACCACTTCCACATAATGAGTATATGTCATACAATCAGACATTCTATTACCTAAAAATAAAAATTTTGTATTGCCTTTTTTATGTAATAAATCATAAGTACATCCTTCACCACAAGAAACATTTCCAATTTCATCAATAACTGAAGTATCTTCCCCAATCATTGAAACAGACATCATAGGCTCAACTGAACGTTTTGCATCAGGTTGTTTTCTAAAAAATTCGCTAAATATTCCCATTAATGATTTTGTTTTTTGAACATCAAATTCTTCCCTGTTACAAAAACTAAATGTAAAAGTAGGAACTAAAAGATTTTTAACCTTCAAACTTTTAAATACATCTAAAATATGACTTAATAATTCTTTTTTTGATAATTTTAAGTTTGGTAACCCAAAACTTAATTCAGAATGTATAAAAAGATAGTCACATTCATTTGCTTTTATTTTAATTAAAGCATTATATAAATCTTTTTTAGTGACATCTCCAACCTTAGATTTAAATAAAACTACATTATCCATTAAATACTTGCACCTCCATCTACTAAAATTTGTTGACCTGTTATCCAATCTGCCTTTGGCGAAAATAAAAACTCAACCATATTTGCGACATCGGTTGTTTCACCAAAACCTAAAGGATAACCTTTTTCTATAATTTCCTTTTGTTCTTCTGAAGTTGTATTTGTAATCTCGGTATTAATCCCACCAGGCAAAATAGAATTTACCTTAACTGTTGGTGCTAATTCTTTTGCAATACTTCTCATATAACTGTCTAATGCACCCTTTGAAGAAGCATAAAAACTATTACCAATAGCTCCTTTTTTACTATACAAAGCTGAAATAAAAATAATTTTTTTCAAAGCTTTTTTGTTATTTTTCTTTAAAAGTACCTTTGTAATTGCCATTGCACTAAAAACATTTGTTTTGAAAATTTTATCACAAACTTTCATATCAAAAGCTTTTGCCGAAAGTAATTGTAAAGTTCCTGCACAATGCAAAAATTTTTCTATTTCAACAGTTTTTTGAATTAAAAAACTATTTAATTCTTTTTCAATATATTCAACTTTTGTTAAATCATAAGGAAATATTAAATGATTTTCAGAATTTTCGCACATTGCTTTAGTTTCAAGAAGCTTATTTTCTCTCCTTGCACAGAGAATTAATTTATTTTCTTTTGATAATTGAATTGCACATTGCCTTCCAATACCAGAACTTGCACCTGTTATTAAAATATAACCCATTATTTTACAATCTCATATAAATCTTTAACCGTTTTACATTGTCTAATTTCTTTTGCAGTTAATGTTTTATTAAATATAGAATTAACATAAGAAATAACAGTCAAAACAGACAAACTATCCCATTCTTCAAAATCTTCTAATATATCTGAATCTTCTATTTCTTCAACATCAAGAATATCTGCTAATTTTTCTTTAAAATTTTCCATTTTATTCTCCTTTATTTATATTCAATGATCTTTTTAATTTTCAATTTCCCTATATTTAATATCATGCTTGCCCAAGTTAAACCTACACCAAAACCAGACAAACAAATTCTATATTCGTTTTTTGGGTCTGGCAAATTAAAACATATATTAGTAGGAATCGTAACTCCAGAAGCATTCCCAAAATTTTCTACAATATTATTTGGCATTTTATCGTAACATACACCTAACTTATCTGCAAGTTTTTGTAACATAAATTTATTTGGTTGATGGCACATAAAATAATCTATATCATCTTTCAAAATATTTTGCGATAATAATAATTTTTCAATTTGCTCTGGAACTTTGTTCAAAACAAAATTAAACACATCATCACCTTTCATTACAAGATTATCTAAAGCACGAAAGTTTCCTGCCTCGTCCTCGTGCATAATCGCAGTTTCTGGAGTTGAAGGCATTCTAAAACCACCTGCAGGAATGTTTAAGCAAAGTGCATTTGTGCCGTCAAAATTAATTTCTGCATAGATTTTTTCATTTTTATCTGATTTTTCAATTATTGTAACACTTGCTCCATCACCAATTAATGGATTTGAATTTCTATCACGTTTTGATACTTTTGGACTCAAAACATCTGCATTCAATAGAACAACCTTGTTGATTGATTTTTGTTCTAGCAGCATAAACGATTGAATTAACCCAACAATAAATCCACAACAACCTTGACAAATATCAAGACAAACTATATCTTTTTTTAAGCCTAATTTCCCGTGTAGAATATTTGAAGTCGCTGGCATAAAATAATCCGGAGATTGAGTTACCATAACAAGAGCATCTATTTCATCTTTTTTTAACAAATTATTTTCAAAAAGATAATTCATGCCATATTCACATAAATCAGAAGAACAAACAGAACCATCTATAACTCTTTTTTCTTCATAGCCCATGATTAGTTTTAATTTTTTACATTGTTTTTCCGAAAAATTATAGTTTTCAATTTCATCATCAAACTTTATTGTATTTTTAGGAACAACAGTTAATATACCCGTAATTTTTTTGTTTTCAAATTCTAAAAACACTTATTTTGCTCCATTTTTCTTTAACATTTCTACAATAGCTTCAACTGTATTGAAGTTGTCTGGTGTAATATCAGCACCATCAATAGAAATACCAAAAGCTTTATCAAATTCTGAAACTAATGTTACAATATCAAATGAATCCAATAACCCATCTTCTACTAATTCAGCATTTTCGACATCATCTATATCTGGTCTATTATCTTTCAAAATTTCAATAACTTTATCTTTCATTTTCTAATTCTCCTTATTTTAATATACTTTTCTTAATATAACATAAGTTTGAATGGGTTTGAAGCCAACTGTTCGCATTTCAAAATTTATTATGTTATAATTTGCAGCTGATATATGAGTAATAATTTTTTTAAATCCTGATAAATATAAATTATTAAATACCGAATACTCTAATGCAAAAGTGGCTCCTGTTTTTTGATATTCAGGAACTATTCCTCCAATATAAAACAAAATATTCTTATCATCAATTAATTTTTCTGTATGGTAACCAATTACTTCATTTGTTGGTTTATATATAAATTTATATAGATGTTCTTCTTTATTCTCAAAAGATTTTTTTATATACAAATGGTATCTTTTTTGCGCAGATTTTGTCTCTAATTTCTCATCTAAAATCATTCTATCAACATTCATTATCTTGTCAGATATTTCACATATATATGGAATTTCATTGACATTTGTTACTGGAGTGTACAAATATTCATCATTAAATATCGACATATCCTCAAGTTTTGATAATCTTTTTTTCATTTTAAATTGTGTTTCTACATAATTAAAACCACAATTTTCTAAATAATGTATTTTCTGTAAATCTTCAATAGGAATTCTTGCATATACATATAATGGACTATACTCTTTTATATACCTATCTTCAAAATCATTAAAATTTACAGAAATGTCAATATTTTCTATTTTTAATATATTCTTGCCAAAAGCAACAGAATCTAAATTTTCTTTTATGTATTCCACAATAATTCCCTTCAAGCTTTTTCAAAAAATAATTTTGAAAAAGCTTCTACACTTGTTATTTGTCTTTCATCTAACTCGTAAAATAATGGTAATCTTACTAATGTATCTGAAACTTTATCCGTAATTTTCATATCACCAATTGTTCTGCAATATTTTTTCCCTGCTGGAGATGAATGCAATGGAATATAATGAAATGGAGTTCCAATACCATTACTTTTCATCAAATCTATAAATTTTGTCCTTTTTTTCAAATCCTCAAACAACAAATAATACATATGGGCATTATGCTTACAATATTCTGGACAATATGGACATTTTATCAAATCACTATATTTTTCAAAAAATAAATTATAATTATTCCAAATATCCATACGTTTTTTATTTATCGTATCCATATTTTCTAACTGAGAAAATAAAAAAGCCGCAATTAAATCAGATGGCAAATATGATGAACCAATATCAACCCAAGTATATTTATCAACTTGACCTCTAAAAAATTTTGAACGATTTGTACCCTTTTCCCTAATAATTTCTGCCCGCTCAATATATTTATCATTATTTATAAAAATAGCACCACCTTCACCAGAAATTACATTCTTGGTCTCATGAAAAGAAAAACAACCAATATCACCTATTGTTCCAAGAGGTTTTTCTTTATAAAAACTACCCAATGCTTGAGCTGCATCTTCTACAACTGCAAGTTGATAACGATTAGCAATATCAAGAATAGCATCCATTTCACAAGCAACTCCAGCATAATGAACACAACAAATTGCTTTAGTTTTAGGCGTTATTGCTTTTTCTATTAATTTTTCATCAATATTCAATGTGTCAGGTCTAATGTCAACAAATACAGGAATTGCACCACGCAAAACAAAAGCATTTGCCGTAGATACAAATGTATATGATGGCATAATAACTTCATCACCCGGTTGTAAATCTAACAATATAGCAGCCATTTCTAGTGCAGCAGTACAAGAATGAGTTAGTAACGCTTTTTTACAACCAAATTTTTGTTCCAAAAACTCATTACATTTTTTTGTATAAAAACCATCACCACGCAAAATGCCTTTATTACTTATGGCATCTTCAATATATTTAAATTCTTTATCTATTACAAATGGCTTATTAAATGGTATCATTTTATTCCTCATGCTACTTTTCTTAATTTTATCATATTATCTTGGAGAAAGATTACTCTCTCTCTCTCTCTCTCTCTACTGCGACAAGGGTTTCTAGCTCATTTGGAGTTCTTCTATCCCAGTTAATATCCGTTTTTACGATTTTGGCAGGGTTGCCTGCTAAAACAATGTTTTTATCTTTAAATCTTCCAGATACTACTGAATTATATCCAATAATTGAATCTGATAATATTTTAGAATTTTTCAAAATTATAGCTCCAAACCCAATCCAAACATGATCTGCAATTACTAAATTTCTTGCCTTATTTATTAACAAATTATCTTTTAATATTGAATGTCCATCTGTATTAAATACTACTGTATTATAAGAAAACATGCAATCTTTTCCTATTGTAATTGAAGATTCATTATCACAAGTTTGTATTAAAGAGTTCCAAAAAGAAGTATTTTCCCCAATACCAATACGTGCATTCTTACAATTTTCTAAAATTTGAACTTTTAACTTTTCAACAATAAAAATATTTTTATTAAATTCAACAACATTATTATCTCCTTTTATGTTGATATAACAATTACCGTTTCCATTTAGATTATTTATAATAATTTTATTGTTAGAACCAGCAATATTTATATTTATCTTTCCTATATTGTTTTTATTATTTTCTATGTAAAGTTCATTATTATCACCTATGATACAACCAATTAGTTGTTTTTTATTAAAATTACAAATATTGTTTGTTCCTTGAATATTAAACTTTTTCTTAAAAATATTTCTTAATTTCATTTTTGCTTCTTTCAAAAATTACATAAACTCACTTAAAAATATTATGAATTTTTAAATATATATTCCCATTGTCTAGCCACGCAATTTTCATCAAAAAAACTAGACACAATATTTTGGTTTATCTCTCTCTTATCATAATAAACAAATTCATTATAATCAAGAGCTGGAATATTATTTGTATCAAAAACTTTTATTCCATCATTAGTCAAAGACTTATATACAGATATTTCGGAACGAATAAAAACTTTTATCCCCAAATATAATGATGCCATTGTATTTCCTACCCCCTGTTGCCTATTTTGATTTAAAATCAAAATATCATTATTTGCCAAATGTTGCGAATATTTTTCTGGAGATAAATAGTTATCTATATACGTAAATTTATCATCAAAAATCTTTTTTCCTTTTTTTATAATTTCTTCTTTGTAATCCATTTGTCCATATGATAAAATTGTAACTATTTTTATATTTTCATCTTTATATTTTTTTAAATAGTCTAAAACTTCTAAAGTTGATTTATCACAAGAATTATTGATTTGAATTTGTACATAACTTTTTTGGGGTTTTTTGGTATTATCTAACATTGTCTTTGTAATCGGAAAAATATATACCGCATTATAAAAAACTTTATCACTCTGAATAGCGCTATATTTTTCTCTACAAACGCTTTCATCACATTTATTTATATACGCTTTAAAATTACATCTTACATAATCATTAATTTCATCTCTTTGTGCATTATATAAATCTCCCCCCCAAATTACCCAATAGGCTTTTTCTTTTAATATATTTTTATGCTTGTATAAATATTTTACCAGTTCATCATCAAACAAAGAATGGCAAAAAATTTTTTCAACATTTTCAAATTTTAAATCTGCTAGAGAATTAATTTCAATAACATTTTTCCCCTCGGGAAAAGAAAATTGTTTACACCATCTTTTGCACAAAACAAGATGTTCTTCTTTATCAAAATTTCTATTCAAAAAATCAACAAAAGGTTTAATAAACTTATCATTGTGCATAATATGTACATATTTAGCATTATGTAAACGTTCATTAATTGCCTTAGAATTTTTATTTTTCTTTTTACCTTTTAACTTATTAATTATTTTTTGCCCAAAATTCCATCGCATATTAAACTACTCTTCCTATTTGATAATACACAAATCCTTTATCTTTCAATCTTTCTGCATTATATTGGTTTCTTCCGTCAAAAATCAAAGGTGCAGTCATAAGCGACTTTATTTTTTCAAAATCTGGACGTCTAAATTCATTCCATTCTGTTAATAACAATAAAGCATTTGCATTTTTAACTGCCTCATAACTATATTGGCAATAATTTATTCTATCTCCCCAAATAGATTTTGAGTAATCCATAGCCTTTGGATCATATACGTTTATTTTTGCTCCATGTTTCAACAATTCATTTATAACTGTTATGGCTGGAGCCTCTCTCATATCATTTGTTTTAGGTTTAAATGCTAAACCCCATATTGCAAATATTTTATTGTTAATATCATTTTTAAAATAAGAAAGAATTTTATTAATAAATATTTGCTTTTGTTTCTTATTAGTTGCATCTGCAGATTTAATAATACTCATATCAACTCCATTATCAATACCAGTTTTAATGAGAGCCTTTACATCTTTCGGGAAACAACTTCCACCATAACCAAGTCCAGGAAATAAAAATTTATTACCAATTCTTGTATCTGTCGACATCCCAACACGAACCATTTCAGCATCTGCACCAACTTTTTCACACAAATTTGCTATTTCATTCATAAAAGAAATTTTTGTTGCCAAAAAAGAATTTGATGCATACTTAGTCATCTCTGCAGACTTTACATCCATTACAATTACACGATTACCTGTTCTAAAAAATGAAGCATAAATATCTTGCATAATTCTCGTTGCTTTATCACTATTAGAGCCAATAATAACCCTATCTGGATGTAAAAAATCATCTACAGCGTTTCCTTGTTTTAAAAATTCAGGATTTGAAACAACATCAAATGGATAGTTAGTATATTGCTTAATTATTTCTGTCACTTTCTCCGCAGTTCCAACCGGAACAGTAGACTTGTTAACAATTACTTTATAACCATTTATTGATTTTGCAATAGCTTCTGCAACTTGCATAACATATTGCAAATCAGCAGAACCATCTTCTCCTTGCGGTGTTCCAACTGCAATAAAACAAACTTCAGATTGTTTAACTGCATCATTTATATTGGATGAAAAAGTTAATCTTTTTTCCATTGTATTTACTTTAACAAGTTCTTCCAAACCTGGTTCATATATAGGAATTATTCCATTTCTTAGTTGAAGTAATTTAGTTTCATTATTATCAATACAAATAACATCATTTCCCATATCAGCAAGGCAAGCACCCGCAACTAAACCAACATATCCTGTTCCTATTACTGCTATTTTCATTATTATTTAACCTCATGCTACTTTTCTTAATTTTATCATATTATCTTGGAGAAAGATTACTCTCTCTCTCCCTCTCTCTCCCTCTCTCTCCCTCTCTCTCCACTGTGACAAGGGTTTTAGTAGCACCCTTATTTTTAATTATAAATTTCATTCCTAAAATTGTAAGTACTTTATTTTTACGATCGACTTTTTCATATTTTTTCTTTATTTTATTTATATCAACCAAATTTCCTTCTTGTGTTTTTAAAAAATCAAAATATGTCATATTGTTAACATTATTAGTTTTAAGGTTACAATCTTGCTTAAATTTATTTATTCCTAAAACAGGAAATGCGTACATTAAAGGATGAAATTGCCTTTTTGTTGAATCTAATACAATAGAATTATATAGGTCATCATCGTATAAACTTGTAAAAATATTTTTTGTCTTTTCTGACAAAAATACTGAATTAAAGTAATCCATTACTTCATTATTTTTCTGTTCAATATCAGTATTTTCTTCTTTCATTGTTTCTGAAACATCATTAATATTATTACTTTTAGAAACCATCTCTTTATTTTGATTATCAATAAATGGATATTTATTGTTTAAATATTGTGCATATTTAATTGTTTTTGGATCTATATATTTTCCATCATTAAACTCAAATTTTATAATATCTTTAATATATCGAGTAAAAATAATAGCAATTAACAAATTTTTATCTTTGCAATTTCTATCACTTAATTTTAGCTTATGTAAATTTGAATCAAAGATTGGAGATAAACAAAAATTATTTAAATAAAACCACTCAAGAGTTGCTTTCCCAAAATGAGTTCTATTACTCGTTTCTCTGAAGTAACAAATATCAAAATAGTCATCATCAAAATTAAAATATGAATTTCTTATAGACCTTGATGCTCTTTTTATTATTTTTTTTATAGATTTTAAAATTTTAGGATATTTTTTCATAGAATAACATAAATTAGATTCTTTTTTTATTAAACCATTAATTCCATAATTCCAATAACTCCTTATCGCTTCACCACCAAAATCATTAAAACTATACATAGGGGAATTATTTTTCTCAACATTTACATACATTTGCTTATGAAAAGGCATTTTTAAATATGCAAATATATTAATACAATCTTGCTTCTTATAATAACTTTTAGATGTTATAAATTTATTACCTTGATTTAATTTAAAATTATAGTGATTAGCTATTTTAGATGCAATTTCATAATCTTTTTTATGAGTATATAAATTATCATTAATTGAGTTAATAAAAATTTCATCTAAGTTAATATTTGCACCTAAAAATAATAAAAAAGTTATTCGGGAATCAAATCCCCCCGTTAGATCTACCATCACATTATTTGTTTTCTTTTTTAAATTTCTTATAAATTTTGTCCATTTAAAATACCACATATCTAACGAAGCAAAAAATTCTTTAGAATCTGGTTCTAATGAATTTTCTTGATAATTTTTATGTATAATTTCCATAGAGCGCTTTGCTTTGTTTATTTTTATAATTGCATTTCGTTCAAGAACAACTATTTCATTTATAATTGTTTCTTGACAGGAAAATGTTTCAAGATTTGAGGATAAAAAAGCATTTGCATAATCTTTATTAAATGTTAACTTATAATTTTTTTTCAAATAATCTACCAAATACATAAAAGAGTTACTTATAGCAAAATAATCATCTTGTCTAAAAATATAAATTCCGTAGCAACCAACAAAATCTTGTTTTACTGTTATTATATTATCGTCATTTTTTACATATACATAAGCCCCTTCATTTCCGAAATCTTTATGTAAGTCTTTTATATCTAAAACAATATGACTATTATCTAAACAAAAACCATATAATTTACTTGATACTTTTTCCAAATTATTTGCATCTATTACAAAAAATTCAGAATTTATATCAAATTTAACATTTTGTAAATCATTATTCTTTATTACATTTTCCAATTTCTGTCTTCCTTATTTTTTATATACCACAATAATTAATAATAATTATTATAATCAACTACTCTTTCAATATTTTAAATACGAATTTTATATAGTTTTTAATTGACACAAGCTTTTTAATCCCCTTCTTAAGAATTTTTA
>ENA-ORRO01000056-ORRO01000056.1-human-gut-metagenome-genome-assembly--contig:-NODE-56-length-94684-cov-86.949318_pt1 | contig 94684 bp, 137 predicted proteins | sample MGYA00242176_ERZ509136 | MGnify/ENA primary metagenome ERZ509136 (study PRJEB26280, sample SAMEA2338644) | human gut metagenome | biome: human gut; feature: human-associated habitat; material: faeces...
CTGAACAGAAGAAATAGCATTGTATCGGTCATATGTAATTGAAACAATTTTGACACCCATCTTTTTCTCAATATTTAAAACAAATTCCTCGACAAATTTATAGTCAATGATATTACCACCACAAGGATAACATAATCCCATTCGTGCATATCTTGAATATGGAACTTTTTCACGTTTTTCCTTATCCTCTTCTTTGTTTACAGGATAGAAAACCCATGACTTGATAACGTATTTCTCTAAATCTCTATCGTAAGTCACCATAGCTACAGATGTATTATCATCAGATTGTGCTAAATCGACTCCGATATATACTTCTTTATTTGTCCAATCATATGAATTAGGTTCAATTAAACCTTTTCGTAATACATCTAAAGGAATATAAACCTCTAACTCATTACCATCTAAGAAAATGTTCATATGTTTTGTTTTGAAGTTTGTCAATGTACTAGGCATTTCAATAGCCTTTTTACGTTTTTTAGAGATATTGTCAAAGACATTTTCTACTTCGATAGCCAAAGGATTAGCTTGATATAATGAAGTATCAGTTTGCCATTGTTTAACGTCATCTGGTTCATAAATCAATGCAAATGTAGTGTCATCTTCAACAGTCTTATCCAAAACTTTCTTAGCGTAATTGACGTTTTCTGTCATAGGATTATCTAATGATTCATATGCTGTTGAAATAATGATACCGAATTTTTCATCTAATGTTGTTTGAGATGATTGCATGGCTTCAAGTGGATAAGAGTTTCGTAACGCTCCTACCTCGTCACCAATCCATACAGTAGCTAAACGACCATCAAGACGGTTATCACTACAAGCTAAATTTTTATAAACACAATTATTAATCTTACATCTAATTTCAGAACGTAACACCTTAAAGTATTTACCCATAGATGGTGAGTTAGCGATTAGTTTCTGAAACTCTTTGTATACTTGTCCAGATAATTCTCGGTCTGGTGCTACTGAATACGTTTCAGCATATGGTTCACATAACAACATCAATAACATTAAGATTAATGCCGTAAGAAGTGTTTTACCGTTTTTACGAGCAATTAATAGTATTGATAATTCATAGCGTCTTTTACCATTACTTTTACGTCTAACACATAAAGAATTAATAATAAAGAACCACTGAAAACCAACTAAATTATCATAAGCACTCTTTTTAGGCATGATATTAATTAATCTTAAAAAACCCTCGATAACTTTTAATTCATTTTCATCAATATAGTATTTTGAATTTTCGTCATTTAAACAATCAAGGAATTCTTGACATTGTTTTTTAACATATTTACCAGCTTTTTTATTATCTTCATCAACACACCATAGAGCATATTGGTACGCTTTGTTGTTTTTTACAGTTTCAGAAATCATAATTCACTAATCACCCTCTTTTTTCATCAAGGGTTAGTTTTTAAGACTTTTAATTAATTGCATTACCTCGTCTTGTTCTTCTTCTCTATTATCCATTTGCATAGAAGCTAATGTACTACGAGCAGATGGTGTTAATCCTAAAGTTGAACTTGCTTGGATAAATTTAGCTTGATAATCATGTTGAATTTTGATATGAGGATTAGGTGCTAAACTTTCGTTTCCACCTCTGTCAACTTTACGAACTACTAAACCTTGTTCTTTAATAGCTACTTGACATTGATAGATTTTACTTAAACAATCTGCTGTCATTTCAATCATAGGCTTATCAAGATTTGAGATAGGAATTTTAGATTCTTTTAAGTTATCAATTAAGTATCCGTAATAAACCTTAGCAAAATCATCTAAATGTTCTGGAACTTCATCAACAACATCATCTTTTCCTCGCATTTCTTGTTCTAATGCGTCTAATTGTTGTAATTGTTCTTTAGACCATGTATTACCTTTTTGTAATGACGCTGGAAGTTTTGCTCTACCCATTCTATACCTCCTATCTAAATTCAAAATTAAATTCGTCATATGGTGTTTCCCATTCAAAATCTAGGTTACCATTATTACATCTGTCTACAAATCTATGGCATTGAACACATAAAGTAATCAAATTATCATTCTGTAAACGTTTTTCCCATTTAATAGCTAATGGCTCAATGTGGTGAATTTCAAGATTTTCATATGTAAATAGATTGAATTTAGCTTTACAGCGTTGACAAAAAACATCTCTTGATTTAATTTCTTCACGTTTATCTTTCCATGCTTTAGAACTGTAAAATCTATTTACTTTTTTACCTTCTTCACTCAAATTGTCACGTTTATATTTCCATTTATTAGGGCATTCAGTACCTACTTCATGTTTCATACCACATTTACAATTATAATAACGTGCCATATTTTCACTTCCAATAAAAAAAGACATATAATTTAATATTATATATCTTTTAAAAAAGTATCTTACATATATATTAATAGCAAATCAGTAAAAGGGTTCATTATTTTTAAAAATTATTTAATTTTTTGTTAATTTTGTCAACAATAAATGAATAATTACTTTTTTCGTTGTTTAATAATGGTTCATTATTCATAACTTTATATAGAATTTCGCATTGTTTAGCTGTTAAATTCAAATTATTCAAGGCATTTCCGAAATCCATATAAATAGCGTGAATATAATGTGATGGATTTGATTCTGCCATGACTTGTAGGTTATTCCAATTAGATAATACATTTCTAATAACTTTTTTATTATAAGGAATATCAACATCAGATAATTTATCATGTTTTGAGCGAATTCCTTCTTCAACATATACAGCATTTAATGATTCTTTACAATTATTACAGATTTTAATATCATAACACAAGTCTGTAATGATGTTGATACGCTTCAAATTCATCTCACTTAATGTTTCATTACTCATTTTAGATACAATTTCTTTTAATTTTTCGTATTCTGTGATTTGAGAATTAATAACCTTACCTAAATCATTATTGAAATTGTCACGTTTTTGTTGATTTTTCTTAATAATATCTTCATCAACAATAGTCCATTTAGGTTCTTTATAATATTTTCCACGTTTTCTTTCATCAACATATGATTTAATACCTTGTTCATTATCAAATAATACTTTAAGTTGTCGTTCCGTTTCTTTTTGTTCTGTTAAATATGATTTATCAATAGCATATAAGATATAATTATACATTTTATTTAATAATAATTCAAGTTCACGTAATTCTGAATTTCCTTGCACATACCATTCAGATACCTTACCGTTCTTATCTATCTTTTTAGGAACTGTATTTTGAACAACTAATTCCTCAATTTTCTCAATTAATTTATTTTCTTTAATATATTTATCAACAACATCCTTACGTTCTTTCCAATCCTTAATAGTATAGTCAAAAATAAACATATATATAACCTCCCTATTATATATTATATAAATAAGTATACCGATACATTCTATTTAATTTTGCTTTTTTATATAAATGTAAGTGTTTTTGTTTTTAATAAAAAAGAAAAGGGTAACTTTCGTTACCCTTGATAATAATTAATTGCAAAGCATTCATAATCTTACTATATACTATAAAAAATATATCTGTAAACATTATTTTCGAAAAATATTATAAATTATAGAATATTTAATAGACTTAGATGATATAATAATAACAAATAGAATATTTAATAGACTTAGATTTATAGTATTATCTATGCTTTAGAATGTTTTTTAAAAAAATGAATAAAATATGTTTACAAACCTTAAAATTGTGCTATAATATTCATCGTAGGGAGCGAAATCGTAAATATTGATGAAAAAAGTAGACATAGGAAAGGTCTACTTTTTTTTATTTTACCAAAAAATATTTTTTTCGGAGATATTTTTTGAAAAGACCCCCACGTATTCTGTGAATTAATAATGATAATTATTATCAGTTTCGTTGGGGGGATGGTATTAGAATGGTACACTGTCATATTTCGACATAAACAAAACTATTGATAATAATTATCAATAAATAAAACTAAAAAATAAACTTAAAAATAATAACTATATAACATAGTATGACTGACTCTTATATCTAGTCTTTAATTATGAAGATACTACGATCAATGGTTTTGCCCATACACGATAATAAAATAAATAAAACAAATAAAATAAAATAAATAAAATTAATCATAATAATGATAATCATTATCAATAATAAAATAAAAACAATAATGATAACTATTATCAATAGTAATATATATAATGATAATCATTATCACTGGCAATATATAGAGCCATAAAATAGAGCCATAAAATAAACGCACATAATAAAGGCTGTAAGCTATTGTAATAGTATCATGATAGATTATACACGACACTATAAAAAGACGCTTTAAACACGCTTATATAAGACAAATAAAAAGCCACGTAAGACCCTATGTATTACAGCCATGTTATGATAATAGAATTAAAACATAGTATGATAAATAATGTCTATAATAATATCATATAACTACTATATCATATATAATAGCTATGAACCGTAAGACCGTATAGAGCTATTATATAAGACCATATAATAATTAATAATAATGAACTTAACATATAGCTGAATAACAATAGAATAAGACCATGTAATTAAAATAAGATATATATTACAATTCAATGTAATAGTTTAATAGAAATAATAATGATAATCATTATCAATAGTATTATGATAAAATAAAAAGCCTATAGAAGATAGGCTTCAGCGATTTCATTAAATAGCTCTATAATTGAATGGTATTCAATACATTCATTAAATCCCTCAATAAATGTATAATACTTTTTATCTATAATTTTAATATCCATAATGTAACTATATTTTTCAGCGTCCGTTATTTTAAATTTAACATCACATCCACGCTCGATAGTATTTGAAATAATTTTAACTAAATCTTTTCTGCTGTTTACTTTTAATATCATAATCAATCTCCTTTATTACTAAGATATTTATATTATATATGATAAATAGCAGAAAGTCAAATATTAAATGATATAAAATAAAAAGAGCTTTTTTGAAGCTCTTAAAAATTCCATTGTATATACTCTTTGAATCTATCATCATTTTTAATTAATTCTTTTATTTCTTTAGCTAGTTTTTTTGCTGTCGTTGCTGTCTTATATGTTTCAATATTATATATATATTCGCTCGATACTAAATCACCTTTATGATTTGGAAAAATAATAACAGTTGTATAAGTTCCTAAACGTGGATTAACTCCAACAATAAACTCGTTATTTTTTAGAGCTTCAATAATTTCTTTTTCTTTTTCTGATAGAATCATGTAAACATAGCCTTTTGTTGATAATTTCATAATATAATCATTCTCCTTTTCTGCTATTTATAATTCCTTAACATATTTATGTTATATTAAATATATAGAGTGGATATAATGACCTTATATAAAAAGTAAGAACATTAAAATGCTCTTACTTATCCATCCACTGATAACGTGTATAATTTCCGCAATCAATGATTAATAATGTCATTGTATTCTTTAGAAACTCACATATTTTTATATTTTCTTTATTATCATTCCAACAAATACCGAACTTTTGAATCATGAACGCTTCTATAGTTTTATAGCTTCCCAAAGTCAAATCTTCTTGAATCTGGAATAAATAATCTAATGGTAATATAATGATCATTCTCCTTTTGCTGTATATTTATACTATATCAAATCATATTATATATGTTAAATACTTTTATTATCTTACTTTTAAAAATTCACTATCATTTATTATAACTTTAATTACATACGGTCTTATATCGTCTTTTGATATAAATGCTATTAAATCATTAGCATTTTCAAATTCTTTTGTAATTTCTTCAAATCCAAACCCTAACCATGTAATAGAATTCATTATAATCATTCTCCTTTTCTCTTATTATGTTTATAGTATATCATATAATTTATATAAAACTATGTTCATTTTATGTTCTTTTTAATTAATTTTTTCTACAAGTACAATAAAAAAAGAGCTTTAAAGCTCTTATAAATTATGATTATTATAAAACTCTTTTAGCTCTTTAACTGTCATTAAATTACCAATGCTACAATTTTTTACATTACCATCTATGAACACTATCATATTTTCTGTTTTGTTATATTCGCCACGTTTCGAATTTATATCGCCTTTAAATGTTTTATAAACTAACGTATGTAATTGTTTAGTTGTATATTTTCCCTTTTCTGTTGATAGGTTTACTCTATATGAATTGTGATTATCTAAAAATGGTTTAACTTCCTTTAATGGTTTATCATCGTTTATTTTTTTAAAAATTTTTCCGCTCTTTGTTATATAGTAGTTTTCAAATCCATCTAGTTTAAAAAGTTCCATAATTACACTTCCTTTATATAAAAATTTTAAGAGTAGTATAATACTACTCTTATCCAATACAATAGCCATATAAATCATTCTCTAGTTCCATTTCAACTCCATTATATGAAGCCATAACGCCACGTCCGTCTACTTCTTTAGTCCATTCAACGACTTCTTCCCAATCAATCAAATCATTTTCAATAACAATTCTATTATATTCATCAATACCAAAAACAGACTTGAACCATTCAACGGAATCTTCTTCACATAATAAGTCAATTAATTCTTCTTCATTATCGCAACCGTAGTGATTTAATTCATCGTCCAGATCACCGCTATATTTTAAATCATCCACATATGATACAGCGTCATTATATTGAATATCTCCAAACGTTTCAGAATAAGAAGAAGTAAAATTATCTAAAATATAATCTTTTGCCCAATCGCTAAAGGCTTCTAATCCTAAATCCTCAATCAATGATAATTGATATTCTCTATATTGTTCGTCCGCTTCTGTATCCGTTAGAATGATATATTCTACATCGTCAACAAATACCCTTTTATTATCATCATGTTTTAATTTTTCAACCGTTGCTGTTTCTTTTGTTTTTCCTAAGTAATTTAATAAAGCATTAATTTTGATATTTTCCATTGTAAATTTCCACCTTTCAAATTTTCCTTAACTTTGTTTTTTTATTTTGTTTATTTGATATTGTTAATCAACAATATCAAATAAACTTTGAGATAATACACAAATTTTATCATTATCATTTCTTATAGTGTATTCTTTTGTTCTTTTATGTTCTTTGATAACTTTGTATTGTTTACCTTCTGTTATAATTTTCTTATTTGTTCTCATACTCACATAATCCGCTTTAGCTAATAACCACATTTTTTATACCTCCAAAATTTTATTATAGTTTTCTTACTACTCTTTTATTATATCATATTATATTATATATTTCAAGCATTTTTTAAAACTTTTTTATTTTTTTAAAAACTTAATTTCTTTGTTAGCTGTAATATATGGAGTATAACCACTATCAGCAAAACAACGTGCTTCTCTAATGTCATCATATCCCAAAATAAAAACATCTTGCATATAATCATTTTTCCCTGCAAAGGCAAAATTTACCTTTTTACCGTTGTAAGTGAATCCGTCACCGTCCATAATTTCTTTTCCTATTTTTTTAGCATTTTCTAACCATGTCATAATATTCATTCTCCTTTATTTATCGTATATTTATATTATACCATATTTCAAATCAAAGTCAATAACTTTTTTTAATTTGTTATTGAAATATAACCCATTAGACCGCCTAATAAACAAATGGCGAAAAATACGAATGTTAATAATAGCCAACGATATTCAAAGGCTTTATATAATACGATAGCAATTAAGCATAAAATTTCCTGAATTAAATAAGTAATAACTTCAACTGATTTGATTAATAACATAATAACTTCGCTCCTTATCTATCAACAATATTATTATATCAAATAATATTGTATATATCAAGTATTATTTAAATTATTTTTACCGTTCCAACACTGACAAATTAAACATCTAAGGTTTGCCGTCCTTTAACTTATATTTATATTATATCAAATAAAAATATAAAGTTGTGTCCTTTTTGTGTTCTTTTTAAATATTCTTTTGAGCGATTCTAAGACGTTCTAAGAGCTTTTAAAAAATAAAAATTTACTAATGGAAAAATAATCATTTAAAAGCTCTTAAATGGTCTTAAAATGCTTATAAACCGCACTTTATACAGAATAAAATAATAGTTTTATTCATACAAAAAAAGAGCTTAACAGCTCTTAATTTTCTTCTTCTTCATCTTCTTCACAATACCACTCACACCAATTAATAAAATCACTTACTACTGCTTCAATCATTAGCCAACATAGATTATTTTTTGTAAATTCAAATTCATTTAAATCTATACGATATTCATTTTTCATACGTTCTACATTTTCTAGACATTCCGTAGAATATTTATTGAAAAAGGCTTCAGTTTGATGATAATAAATGTAAGAACTAGCCGAACCATTAGAGCAACCGTATTCGTAAACGTCTTGAATTTCATCAAGTGATAATGATGTTAAAACTTCTTCAATAACATCATTTCCGTTTTCTTCAATATAAGCATTTAACATTTTTTCATTTAACATTGTAATCATTCTCCTTTTGTATTATATTATCTTATCAACAATATTATTATATCAAATTATATTATATAAGTCAATAACTATTTTTAATTATCTTGTATATTGATAGAAATTTTTTAAAAACTTCCATCAATATACCAATTATTATAGGTATTTTTATTTTTAAATTGTACATAATATCTATTTTTATCATATCGTGGTTTATTTACTGTTATATTAACGTATTTCATTTCACTTCTATTTTTAGCGTTTTTATAAACAATATCAGCTTCGTTGTAATTATCACATTCAAACACTAATTTATTTATTTTTCCTTTAGCATATCCCCAATCACTCATAAAAGTGTCAGTCATTGTTACATAATATTTTTTCATTATAATCATTCTCCTTTTTATTATCTTATTTTGTTTACAATATTATTATATCAAATTATATTATATATGTCAAACATTTTTTTTTAACATTCGTGAAAATAATCAAAATTTTCTTCAACTAATAAATTAAGTTTATCATATTCTAAGTTCTCATAGGCATATAATAAAACGTCCTTTAATTCTTCTTCATTTTCCTTTAATTGAAGCCATGTCGATGTTTCAGCTTCTAACCAACCATAGAAAACCATATAATCTAAAACTTCTTTAATTAGTTTTTGCATAAATAATCAATCTCCTTTTATTTATTTTATATTTATATTATATCATATATCAGAATAAAGTCAACAACTTTATTCTAACTCATTAATAATATTTTCAAGAATTTTATTAATTTCTTTTTGTGAATTTTTTGCGTATGTAGTTTGGATAGCGTAACCATCAATAGAACTATATTCTTTTTTAAATAATGCAATTTCAAAGAAATTTTTTTTCATAGGGTTCGAAATTTCAAATTTCAAATCGTTAATGTAAAATGTTATTTCTTCTAAATTTGAATAGACTAATTTTGAAGCATATTCAATGTTATTTCTTTCTAAAAACTTTTTAATGTTTGTCATTTTTTTCATTATAATTATTCTCCTTTTTTATTAAATATTTTATGAAAAAAGTTTATTATACACTTCTTGACATTCTTCTTCATCAACTAATAATAAGTAATGAGCGTCGCTTGATTCCCACACTCTCTCAATTTGCTCTTGCGTTATATCATCGTTTGGCATTTCCACTAACTCTATTTGTTGTAACTCTTTTAAGTGATATTTTGTTTTCAATTCTGCAACTAATTCAAATTTATTCATAACATTAACCTCCATTTTTATTAAGTATTATTTACTACTATTTCAGTATAACATAGTATATTTTAATTTGTCAATCACTTTTGCTTTCTTTGATAAATTAATTATATCATATTATATATTTTTTAGCAACAATTATATTTTAAATTGTTGTTAAAAATTTAATCAAACTTTTCAAACTATCGTATGTTTCAAGATAGAAAAGATTTTTTTTAAATCCTCCATATACATCAATTTTTATATCATTACGAAAAATAATATTATATGTATAAATGTCACCATATCCACAATGTAGATTAAAAATAATTTTCTTATCATCTTCAACGATAATCGTACTCTTTTCGTCACTCCATTCTGTTAGAGCGTCAACAATATTTAAAATTTTGTCTTTTCGTGTTTTTGGTCTTTTAATTGCCATTTTAATACTCATAATAATAATTCTCCTTTAACATCTCTTTAATATTTTAAATGTTCCAACACTGATAGATTAAACTTCATAGTGTCTATCGTCACTAACAATTATTATAATATCATATAATATAATAATAATCAAATACTTTTTTTTATTTTTCTAACATTCCAATATCAAACGGTTAAACATCAAAGTGCCGTTTATCACTTACAATATTATTGTATCATATAATATATTAAAGTCAACAATTATTAAAAAAAAATTTTTTCACTGTTTAACTATGCTTCTATTATAATAAGGATAGAAAAAAAATGTCAATAAAAAAAACATAAAAAAAATAAAATTCGTGCAAATAAGGGATATATATATTTTTTAATATAGGGTAATATAATCATTGTAAGGCAACCAAATAGCCTAAAAAAGTTCTTTGAAAATAGAATAATGTTATTGATAATCAATATCAATAGTAAATAATAATAATTACTGTTTTTAAAAAACAGTACCATTAATGAATGATAATCATTATCAATCATATTAACAGCATAAAAAAAATAAAACAGTAATAATTACTATTATTATAATAATCTATGTAAATTACTAATATTATAATGAGTAATTGATAATCATTATCAATATTTTAAATGATAATAAAAGTAATAACTATTATCATTATTAATAACGTAATTTTGACATTGATAATCAATATCAATTTAAAACTAGTAATAGTTATCATTTCTACAGTCTAATTGATAATCATTATCAAATAGATTTTACTTCAATATTAAAGATTTGAAATTGAAAATCGAATTTGATTTGGCTGGATGACTCACTCGGCTCAATGGTCGGCTCGACTCGGCTTGACTCAGTGGTGATGGTGGCGGTGGCAATTTTGTCAGAGGTCAATAGCACGTCACATTCAACGCTTTTTATAATGATTGAAATTACAAATTATAATATTATGATTTTATGTAATTCATAATCATATTGATGATTATTTCATAATGTATATATAGCATACGCAGATTATGAAGCGTAATCATTCAACAACTAACATTGTAATTTTAATTTATAATCAAATCTAAAGAATTGTACTATTTAATCTATATTATCCTAATACTGATTAAAAGACAATGATGGTTGTTTTTCTATTTCATCATATGTCAATGTTAATATGAAGCAAAAAACAGTGATTCATAACTCAATATCAAATCATATCAGCATTATAAAACAATAATTAAACAGCTATATATCAATAAAATGAGATGATAATTTATAATGAAAAATCAATGTGCAATATTAATTAGTATAACGCTTTTTAGTTTTATCATTAATGGCTCATATATAATCCCTATCCAAAAAAAACTATTTCCCCATAGAAATAAAAATTTCGTTTTCTGTGGTAAAAGGGGGATTGAAAAAATTTTGGATATAGGGGGATTTGAAGCGTGAATATCTCCAAACGGTAGGGGGATTGAAAATACAGTTAATAACAGCGGTCTAGTATTTTAACAATGTTTTGAAGATTTAGAATTGAAAATGAAAATTGATTTAAACGAGTCGGTCATTGGTCGGCACTGTTCGGTTCGGCTCGGCTCGGATAGCTGTCGGCTGTTTCTCAAATGGTTGGCTGACGAATAGGAGCTGTGGTGATGTATGGCGACTTCGAATTCGAACATCCGTTGTCGTATGCTTGTTACAAACCGCACTTCTTCTCAAATTCTTATCCGTATTCAGTTTTTATTTTCAACTCTAAATCTTTTTTATTTATTGTCTTTTATGATTTCAAAACAATCTCACCTAAATTATCTTGTTAATTTTAGATTCTACACCGACAAACATTTTATGATTCGTTAATGGTCAGCTATTATAATGTTTTAATCTGAAACTACTTAATACTTCTCATAAAAAGAGATACGATAAACGTATCTCTTTTTTATTTTATTTTTATATAATTTTATGTATAAATTATTTTAAAATTACCAATAATATAATAGTAATTCCAATTAAACTTATGAAGGATTTCAAATCAATTCTTTCAGAATTATTTTCCGAATTACTCTCTCCAAAAAAACTCTAAACTCTTTTAGTTAAAAGTTCTCATTCTTGAAAAATCTTTTTCTCCCATGAAAACAAAATTCGATTTCTGTGGAAGGAAGGGGGATTGTTTTCTTGTGATACAAGGGGATTCAAAGATTGATTAATTTCAACATAGAGGGGGATAAAAAAAGAACTATCTTCCGATAGTTCCCTTAACCGCTTCAACAGCTTTCTTGACAAAGCGTTCATGATTAATATGCTTAAATTTAAGTTCTGCTCTCTTATACTTCTTATATACTTACTCCTATTCTCTGTATCCATCATAAATTTCAATGATTTCACTATCAAAATCAATAATTAATTCGGATGTGTTTTCCTCACAGCATTTGGCTAGTTTTTTAAAGTCTGAAATATTGTTGATTTCGATTAATATATCATCTCTGCCATCACGGCAAACAAAGACACCTTTTTCTTCGTCAAAATACTTCTCTTCCTTTTCTTTAAATACTTCCACATTGAAGCTGTCTTTGATTTGAGGGTATTGTTTGAAGAATAAATTTGAATTAATGTAGCAAGTATTGATTAATAAGAATTTCATGACTACCACTCTCCTATTCTAAAGTTTTCATAATAATATTATCAGAGTCAATTACTTTGACAATTTTATAGCTATCACCAAAATTATTCATCAATTCATCTATAACTTGTTTTGGTGTATCTGCTTCAAAGTCAAAGAAATGTAATCCTTCAAGACGTAAAGCACCATATCCATTTGAATTAACACAATATATGATTTGATAGTATCCCATATTAGTTCCATCTTTAAATTGAATAGATACCACATCGCCTTTCTTATAATCTCTCGTTATTGCATTATCGAAATCAACTTTCACATCTATCTCCCCCTTGTTCAAGTTTAATTATATTATATAACATAATCGACAACATGTCAATGAATAAAACTTATCTTTTATTCACATCATACAAATCATAATAGTAAAAAACTTTTTCTCTTATATAATTCAAAGTTTTTTCATACATCATATCATCAATTAAATATTGTGTTTTTATAAAACAATATTTCTCAATGACATTCATCACCTATCACCTCCTTCACATTAAGCAATTTTATATTCACCTTTATGGATTGCAATGTGCAACTCTTTTGATATGATTACTAAATTCTCAAAAGAGTAATCTTTTCTGTCATGATTACAGTGGTGAACATCCTCATGTTCTAATACTAATCTTCCAACGTAAGATTCTGATACTAATTTGTGAACAGTGTATGCCTGTTCCTCAAATACACAGTAAGGATATTTACCGTAAAATATTCTCAATTCAACACAGCGAACATTATCAATAATCTTAATAGTTTTATTTCTATTAGTTCTAATAACCGAAATAGGTAATGTTGGATGTTTGTATACTTCTCTCTGACGCATTAGTTGATGGTAATGGTCTGATTCTAAATACTTACCTCTAATGTGAGAATTAATTCTCTCCTGATTTGTTTTAGCTTCAAGACCTAACTCCCTCGATAATCTTTTGAAGTTTAAATTTTTAATATAATTTTTACGTTTTTTCATCTATAATCTCTCCCATGCTCTTTTATTTTATATTATATATTATAATATATTTTTTATTATAATTCAATATGTTTTAAGTAGTATTTCTTATTTATTACAATTACTTCCACTTCGTTTTTACTTAATTCTCTTACCCTTTCAGATAACAAATTATCATTCATTTGTGATAATGAGCTAAGGTAATACATATATCTGTGACAATAATTATCAATCACATCTAATAACATCTGCTCTTTTGTATCATATTCCTTCATTTCTTACACCTCCTAATGGAAAATACAGCGTGGATTAAGCTCATACTGTTCATCATTTTCTAACTCCATCCAAATATCTTCAAATGACCAATTATTGACCATTGAATATACCGATACATTATCATAAGTAAATACCATTTGCTTCATACTAATTCCTCCCTTACAAATAATATTGTATCATATTATATAAAATAATGCAACAAGAAAAGATAAAAAGATTAGAAATTTAATCTAATCTTTTCATCTTGTAATAAAATACAAAATTTTCAGTTTCAATAATAAGCCTGTAGTCGCCATAGTAATATTTATTCTTGATTATTTCATTTACCGTATTAGTCCTAAAACAATCGTCTGATTCTTTGTAGTGTATTTTTAATGTATAGCGATTGATTTTTGTTGAGATAAATTTCCTTTGCATACTACAATCCTTATACTTCTTAGAAAATACTTTATAAAACCCTATGATGTTTTCCTGTAATTCTTCATACATACACATCTCTCCCTAAAAGAAAAAGTTAGAAATTAATCTAACTTTTCTTGAATATCGTCTTTATATAATGCTCCATTCATTTCTAATAACTCATAGAACAATGGTAATTCTTCTAATAATTGCTGACAGAAATATCGCCATTCTGGAAGGCGGTGTGTTCTACGCTGTTGGTAAATGTTCATTAACTGTAGATAGTTAGTAGTGACACGTCCTGTCATCTGCAAACCAGACGGTGTTGAATATAATAATTTTAAGTAATTTTCCTTCGTAGGATTATCATTGTACTCTTTTTGTAAATACTTTAAATGATAGATGATAATAGGGTCTGTATATTCGTTAAACGCTTCCTCTAATTCAAACTTACTAATACGATGCATTGTACTCATTGCGGTAATAATATCAATGAAATGATAGCGTTGAAGTTCAATCCATGCTTTATTTGTAAATGTAATATCCATACTAACTACAACACCTTTTGCCCATGACACATGACCACTATTTAGTGGTGCTTTAGTTAGTTTCATAGCACGTTTATAATGACGGTTTTCAGTTAAATTGTCATCTATATGGTCTAGTAGAATTTGTGCAACCTCACCTTTTACAGCTTCCTCGCTATAACCTTCAATCATAGCATACCCACTAGCCACTAAAGTTTCTGGTAAATCATAAATCTTGATATTTGTAATTGGTTTCATATACATCACTCTTCCTTTTCCATCTAACAATTAATATATTCGCTTTCCCTTTTCAAACTTCATGCTGTCAATACATAATTCTCCATTGAAACAATTTACATAAAATGTTTTCTTAGAATTAATTAACTTGTTCATCTGTTCACTAACTACATCATCAGTATCCAATTTGCCAATATATTTTGTTCCACCGTCAACTATAATACTATACCAATTCATCATAACCACTCCCAATATATAGTATAATATTTACATTCCTTAATAAGATTTAATTGCCTTAGTTTGTTAGGTCTGCTTATTGAGAAATAATGTTGTTTAGCTTCAAATTCATCATCATATTTCTTTTCCTCAATCTTATCATCTTCTGTAATCCACATTACTCTCCAACGTTCACCACGATATACTTCATCATTACTTGACTTCTTAGCCATATAATTCATCTCCTAAAGTAATACGGTGAAATTAATCACCGTACATTATTTGGTTTCATACCAAGTATGATATAAATCAACACATAATTCATCTTTACAGAATGACATAGTTTCTTCTTCAAAGAAAATTTCAATCCCACCGTTTTTTAAATTCATTAATGCGCCACGAATTGCTGTAATATTTTCAAACATTTCTTGAATACTCATTTCTTTTTTCATTTCATTTTCTCCTTCTTCTTTTTCTTTAGGTAAACTTTTAGATGAATTGTCGTATAATTCTAATTGGTCACTTAACCAATTAGAATTAATACTTCCTAATTTTGGTTCATTTATAATCATTTCAGATTTATCCCATTTCAACCAACGTTTAATACAACATCCACTTTCAATATGTTTTAATTCCAATAACCAATCTTCATATTCAGCATAATATTTTTTACTTACTATTATATACACATCTCCATTATATAATACTTTTTCTAATCCATCATAAATAAATATCATATTACTCACACTTCTCCTTTAACCACGTTTCACGTTCGTTTACATAAACAGACAATTCAACTCGTTCATTTTTCTTTGGCTCAATGCCATTATAGTAACGTTCAGCGTCACTTTCCTTCTTGAATAAGTCTTTGCTAATAATCTTTTTAACAAATCCTTTTTTATATTTTTTAACTTTGACACAGAACCATTTGTCTGATTCTGTGCCACCATTTCTTTTACTCACATTCTTCACCTAATACTTCAAATAATAAATCTCTTAAATCTTCTTTACCTTGTGTGTATCCGTCCTCATAAATAACTTCCATGATTTCCATGATAAGCTCTACTTTTTCAGCATGGCTTACTGTTGGTGTGTATACAATTCCTTTAATTACATCTTTCATAGTTAAATTATTCATTATTATCTACTCCTTTTAATACGATATTTTTCTCAAAACCACCTTTGGCGATTCGTTTATTATATATTTCAGACAATAAACTTTTATCTGTAATACCTCTTAATTCTGCTAGTGCAAATACAACTTCTACAATGTCAACTAAATCATCTATCTTTTCATTGTCAGCAAACTTAGTTGATTTTGTAAATAATTCTTCAATTAAATATCCATATGCTTCCTCATCAGAAACAATACTATATTTAACTTTTCTTCCCTGTGATTCGATTACTCATGGTATTTTATCACGAACTATCTTATCGTATGGTGTAAACATATCAACCACCAACTCTCCTATATTGTTAAATTAACTTACAATATAAATATATTATATAATATAATGTCCAATATATTCTAATTAATTTTATTTTTTTGAAAAATAATCAATTGTTGAACTTGTAAATGCTACGAACAAAGCAGATATAAATCCAAGCACAGTTATTGCTGTTATGAATAATGATATAAAGCATAGCATCAATATTAATTTAATCACTTCTTAATCTCTCCTAATTCTTAAAAAATCAAAAATATTAACAATGAAATTATAAACCAAATAATCATTGATAATGGGAATACCATTAATGACACTAATGTGAACCCTGTAAACATCACAGCACCACAGATACCACCAAATAACATAGCAATGAAAAACTTTATATTTATCATTTCATTCTCGTTATTACAATTAAAATCATATACAAATTTTAAACCATATATGATACTACTAACGAATCCTACCGAACAAACACTTACCAACATATATTTCATCTCCTTTTTTATTTTCCCAACACTTATATTATATAATATAAAAACATATATGTCAATAATTTTTCATAGAAAACAACTTATTTTTATAAGTTGTTTAAAATGAAATTCATGTATTTTTCAAATAATTCTTCATTTTCGACTCCGTACAGCTTATCATTGATATACCATTTATTATTCATACAGATTATCAACTCAACTTCTGAATCCAACATCATTCGAACACCATCATATTGACCTAAGAACATTTTAAATTCATTGAATGTCTTATCTCGCTGTACATCCAAAATATTCTTCGAAGATTGAAGTCTGTTTAATTTTGCTAATGCTTTATCAAATTCTTTCTCGTTGCATTTACGTCCACTTTTAAAGTAACTCATATTGTGTACCTCCTATAATTCTAAGAATAATGTGTATTCATTTACTACGTCACCGAAATATTGTTCAACGCAATCATTTACAACTTCCGTAAAATGGTTGTGCATTGTAGTTAAATCATTGATACTTACAGTTATCTTGATTTTTCTTCCCCAATCAAACCATTCAGTGTTTACAGCACAAACATCAAAGTGATTATCTAATAATTCATCCAATAACCATTCTTTAAACACTTTTACGTCTTTAGTATTTGGTTTTGGTTTTTCAATCATCCATAAATCCTGTGTAATTTGAGTCACACATCCAAAACATTTTCCATAACCTATGTAACATCCTAATTGACTATCCCATTCAACATAGCTACTATATCCTTTTGAAGATTTACATGGTTCATCTTTATCTGATACAGGTTTTGAAACAATATAAACCTCTTCATTATCATTCATAAATTGCTTAATATTAACTTTCTTTGCAACTTTCCCATATAAATAATCATTCAATGAATCGTTCCATAAAATTTTCATATTATCATTCTCCTTTAATTTGATTATAAATATATTATATAATATAAATCATATAATTTCAAGTGCTAATTATCAATTTTGATAAAATATTTATCAAAATCTTCTAAACTAATTCGTAAAAATATATTTCTACAGCTTATAATAACACTATTTACAGACATTTCATAGTTGAAAATTTTTCCTCTACCAAAGTTCAATGAAGCATAGTATAATCCACCATAGGTAAAATTAACCCACTCTTTTGTTTTACATTTACCATTCATTATGCCACCTCTACTTCTTGTACTTCTTCTAATTTACCTGTGCAAATAGGACAAGTATAGTATTTTTCAAATCGCTTATCATATACCATATTAGTTCCTTGGCAACAAGTAATATGTAACTTATCGTCCTTTTTAGGGTATGACTCCTGTGTATATTTAACCTCTAATGTTTCATCTAAGATATAGCAATATCTATGTTTTTGAGGTCTAGCAATCCATACACCTTGAACATCTTTAGTTGAACCACGTTTATTCTTACTTCCATCTGCTCCATAGAAGTCAGTTTTCTTATCACTTAAACCGAAATACTTAAAATTACATACTTGGTAAATAGAACCAACATGACGTGTACTTTCAGCCAAGCTAATAATAGCTCTAATATTCTTCATCGTCTTTTTAATATCTTTGATTGAATTACCTAATAAGTAACTTGTAGCATTAGTTCCATTTAAAACAGGGTTCATTACTAATCGTGTTAATTCTAAGTAATTATCTGAATTTCTGTTGCTTTCACCAAACCAGCCTTTTAACGTAGAAATACCACCTACTGTTCCAAATACGGCACATCCTAATAGTTCATTGCTCTCCTTTTCAAATAAACCATAAGTTACAGTGTGCATAAATTCTTTTTGTTCTAAGTAGTGATATTTCTTAATAATTTCTTTAGCTTCTCTCTTCGAAATAGGTTTAATTTCAAAGATTTCTTTCGCCTTAATTTCACGTTTTTTGAATTGCTCAATTTTATAAATATTCATTTTTCGACTCTCTCCCATATCTCTTTACTTCTCTTATATTATATAATATAAATACTTGCAAAGCAAGTATTATTTTGTATTATTTTGTATTATTTCTAAAAGTTGAATTTCCAAACCGTATCCTCTAATAATTCAATAATCCTAATATCTTCCTCATTAACATCATCTTCTGTAAAATTGTTATTGTCACAATAATTATTTAGTTGTGTAGAAATATCCATAAGGGTATCATAGGCTTCATTTAATGTTTTTGTTAATTCTATCGTTTTATCGACTAATTCTTTTGGTAATCTATTCACTTTTATCTCTCCTTAACTTGATAAATATTACACTTTTCATAAATAAAATTCATCTTTTATCCAAATCTATAACGCTCAACAGCTTCCTCCCCACACTGACAACCATTTTTAAAACCTTCATTATAAGATTTTGCTTTCTCTTCATTGATAATCGAAGCAATAAATTTCGATTTATCATCATTTAAAATATCCTGTGAGCGTAAAACCATCTCAATCATTTCTATATATGTCATATCTATTTCTCTCCCTTTTGTCGTCTAATCACAAACATCTTCTCAATAGCAATTTCACGCTTCCTATTATCTTGTGTACGTGTTACAAGTTGTTCCCATACACACTCAAAATCGCTTGGTGCTTGGATTTCAGAAACTACAACGATATTATGTTGACTCATATCACGAACCCAATCCCAAAACTCATTATGATTAAAGTTTTTACTGATAGAATATTGCTTTGTGTCTTTATAAGGAATATCACAATAAATCAATGCTCCTTTAACATCAGAAAATGACTTATAATCACAATTTATAAAACTAACATCTTTTAATTTCGGTGCTTGTTTTTCTAAATTCCGTTTAGCTTCATTATAATAATCACGCACAGCTCCATTTTTAGCTACAATGGTTTTAGCATAACCACCATCAAAATAACGACCATTATAACTTGCTAAAAAACCAACAGCTCCAACATACCAATCTTCATATTTACCATTATCTTTGTTCGAGCGAACATCATCATATAAATCTTTCGACACTTCTAATGGCAATTCTCCATTATTTTGAACGTGTTCAAGTAAAGCAATTAGTTTATCATGTAAATCTCCACCAATTCGATTAGAACAACTAATATCATCAATGACATTAGCACCTCCTACGAATGGTTCTATATATGTATCAATTCCATGTACATCAATTAATTCTTGTAAATACGGCACAACGTATTTTTTAATTCGTGATTTACTCCCCATGTATTTCATATTCTTCCTCCTAATACTCTACAAAATGTTGGCTTTATTATATCCACTTCTGAATTTTACCCTCCATAATAAGCTGTAACTAATTCGCTCCACTGTACTAAAACAGTAAGTATTGTAAATGAAGCACATAACAAATAAATACCTAAGTATTTACCTAATCTAATTTCCTTTGACCTAATCAAATCTAATGCCAAAGCAATACCTCCAACGACACCGAAATACATTGTTGAAACAACGATTACAGCACCAAATACAATAGATATAAACATCATACATATCTCTCCCTTATAAAAACTAGAACCATAAGTGGCTCATGTATAGGTTAGAGTTTCTAACCCATGACATCAAACACTTATTGAATATCTATACCGTTAGGGTAATCATAAACAACTGTATCATATAAGAGCGACAACACGATTTCATCCTGTTCTACATCACATAAAATAATACCTACACCATAATCCAAGTGTTTCGTATACAAATCATGTGTAATCCCTGTCGTCCATGACATTAAACTTTCTACGACATAATCCCAAGCTTCGTAATATTCAGTCGTTCCAAAAAGTAATGCGTCATGTGCAAACTCTACATATTTTGACGAATCCAATGTGTAAATTACTACACTTTCTCCCACTTCATATGTAATATCAACAGGAAAATCTTCGCTACCAATATTTTCAATAAGTGACTCTTGCCATTCTTTTGCAACTTCATCTATATCATAAGAATATTCTTCATTTGTTTCTGTGCTGTTAATATTGCCACTTTGACAGCCAAATAGACAAGCACTACAAACTAACATTATACCTAATAAATTATTCATTCTTTTCATATAAATCATTCTCCTTTTATATAACATTATATTTAGAGCTAATTAGCTCATGTATACGGAAGAAATTCTTCCGCATGACATGAAATAATTAATTCAATATTTATATTATATCATATCTTATTCTTCTGTACAATCATCTTCTTCAACTAATTTTGCACTAATTTTTACTTCACTGTATGTTAATGGTTTGATTACCTCTAATAAGTCATATACAGCTTCTTCTGTTACAATGTTCCCACCATCATAAATACCTTTGATTTTCATTGATACAGATTGTGATTTAATTGTGAAATCAATTTCATTTGAGTTGAACATATCTAATAAAACTAATAAATCTGATTTTTCAACATCTGTTACGATTTCTCCAACTTCATTTAACATACCCTTTTCAGTTAAAGTTGTAGTTGTTTTAGTGTTTTTAGTTAATTTTGCCATGTGAATCTCTCCCTTATTCTTGATTACTTTTATATTATATCATATAAACGATATAAGTCAATATGTTTTAAAATATTTTTTTATTTTATATCATATCCCTATCGCTTATACTTATATTATATCATATACACTTTCAAAGTCAACTGTTTTTTTACTTTTTTAAAAATCAAAATCGTCATCATATAAAATACTATAAACTCTATCACTGTCCTTTGAGCCTTGTAAATAACCATCTTTATAAGCTATGATAATTAATGTTTTAATTTTTTCAAATTGCTCCCTACTCATATTATTAATATCATACATAATGCTATAAATTTCTTCTGTATATTGTCTTTGTTTTTCATTTGGAATTTCACACATCTTCATCATTCTCCTTTTATACTAAGATTAAAACACCTGTAGAACATAAAACAAATAATAAACCTAAAGAAATAAACATTGCTCCGACATACAATAAAACAAAGTCGAATGTATCAGCACCGCACTTAATAATGTCTATCATTTGTGAAATGAATGTAAACAATCCAATGGTAAGCAATATTACACCAAATAAACATCCAATAAGTGCTGTAGCACTAATAGTAAACATATATACTACCTCCTAATTAAATAACTCTCCAACCAACACGAGTATAGCCATACATAATATAAAAGAACCTAGTGTGAATACCGCAAATTTCCAAAATGCAATAATAAATAGCAATACTGTGACAACCGTTACATAATCAATAAATCTATTCTTCATTCATTTCATCTCCTTTACAATACTTATTATATCACATATTATATAATATAATATAGGGTTTTTATTAAAAAAAGATAGTTTTACAATTATCATTTCTTAATATTTTCTACATAGGTAATTAATCCAATTCCCATGAAACATACTAATAAAATCGCTAAAGGGATTGATATAGGAGCTAATACAATCCACCATGACCATGTAACAACACCTGTTAATTTAAGTACGACAAATACAATAGCCAATACTTCTAATACACCAAATCGCAATCCTTGTTTACTTTCTTTTTTCATTTAATATCATCTCCTTATATTTATATTATATGAAAAAAGATAGAAAACATTCTATCTTTAGTAAAATCTAACATTAACTTTTAGACTATTTGCTAATTTTCTCAAACTATCTTCAAATGATTTAGTCGCTTCTATCTTAATTTCTTCTGTTATAATATCTTTCTTAATACCTTTAACAATCTTTTCTTCAAGCTGTATTTTCACTTCATCTGATTGTATTTTGGATAAGAATGAATAATCTGACTCAATCTTCTTATTATCAGTTTCGATAGATAAAATTTTGAATTCTTTTGGTGTAATTATAATAATTTCAGTACCGCCATCAACAAATACTACATCTTTCAAATCAATACCAATTAGAACTTTATAGTCTAATGATACAACTGTTTCAGTATTTGTGAGCCAACAATTCCATCTACCTTTACAATTATCATATTCAATAGAAGCCGTTCCTGTTGTTTCTGTCAATACTAATTGTCCTATGGCTCTGATTTCTTCAATGGCATTATCTAGCTTAATATTATCATTCACAATAGGTTCTGTGTTTACAGTTCTATTTGTATTTATTTTAAACCCAACAGCTAATACCAAAACAATTCCACCTAATAATATTTTTTTCATATTACATCTCTCCTTTATATTCTATAATATGAAATAAAAGAGGAAATTATTCCTCTTTTAGTATTAATCCATAAGTTTTTTCAAAAATTTCCTCTTTGCATGAATAAAATTCACCGCAAATGCCCTTAATAATATAGTCGCCACGACTAGCGACCATATCTCCCTCTAGTGTTTTGACAATTAATTGTAATCCTAATGTAGAATCGCTTAAAATTTCAACTTTGAACTCCACGTTATCATGTCCACAGAACATTTCAATCTCACCACGATTAATTCCATTCCACTGAACAACTTCGACTACTATTGATTTTTTACGATATTTTTTAATCATCTTAATCTCTCCCTAGTTGTTTAATAAATAATATGTTCCAATACAAATTGAATCAGCAACATCATCACTTACATCAATCCCATATCTATCTAGTACATATTGTTTTGAAGCACCTTTTAATTCTTCACGTTTTTTACCTTTAATTCCCAATCCTTTTCTCCATGTACTACTATGAACTACTTCATAAAATACACAATGTTTATGAGCGACTTCCAACAATCCTCCCATTAACTTATTCAAATCCCCAAAAGTTTTTTGATTGACTTGCTTCTGAACGTCCTCTAAAATAATTAAGTCAATTTTTTCTTCTTTGATGATTTCTTCAACATGGTCACATAAAGAAAACATCTTCTCTACCATACTATTACCTTTAACCCTTATGCAACAATGCCATAATAACTCAAATCCTTCTTCATTTGTTTCAAAAACTGATACACCTGTGCTTGTTGCTTGGTCTAATACTAAAATTTTAGTCATCACTATCTCTCCCTACTTCTTATAATCTGTCGTTCCAATAATCAGTAAATTCTTCTTGTTTTTCATTACTCCATTGTTTCATTTTTTCATTATATTGCTCTTTAAGATAGAACGGACTTAATTCGATATATAACCATGTATCTTTTATCCATAAACAATCAATTAATTCATGTAACTTATGTTCATCAATAGAGTCAAATTCATCCAAATCATCTTCATCTAATGGAATTTTATATACATTGTTATCTCCATCCTCCCACTCGTCAATAAAATATACAACCCAATCATTAATCTTGTTTTCTAATTTCATACCAAATCACTCTCCACATTGATATTCTAATTCAATTAATAACCGTCTTAGTTCAGTAATTGAATTGTTTAACTCAATCAAATCATTCATAATATGCTTCTGTCGTTTTTCTGCGATAGCAATACTTAAAGCAACTGTAATACGTTCTAATCTTTGTAATTCTAACATAACCGTATTATTACTTGGTCTTTTATCACTTTTCCATAACTTAGACATATTATCATCCACTCTCTTATTTATTGTAAGCTATTAATCTTTTTCTGAATTTTCTCCATAGCACGTTGTCTACGTCTACAAACAGCCGACACTGTACTATCTAATCTTTCAGCAATTTCTTCATAACTCAATCCATCTGTTGCCAATAAACAAAACGTCTGATATTCTTTAGGTGTACAAACTTCTTTTGCAACTGTCCACATTAATCGTCTTTTTTCATCTTCAATGTAATCTCCTTCAATATTAATACGATTATCACTAATAATCTCGTGTAGTGTTATCATATTATCATCAGAACCATCATTCATTTCAGAATCAAAACTTCCTTCACCGTTTTTGATTGACTTCATTGTTTGACGTAATCCAACTTGGACAGCTTGGCGAATTTGATAAAATACGTGTGTTGTAAATTTTGATTTGTCTTGGTCATAATTATTAATAGAATTCAAAATAGCAAATACACCTTCACTATACAAATCTTCAATTAAATCATTACTCATTGTTAAATCATTATGATATTTGTTAATAAACTTATGAATCATTGGAGTGTAGCGTCTAATCAATTCGTTTTTAGCTTCTTCACTACCTTCTTTAGCGTAAACAACTACCATTTCATCAATCATATTTTTAAACATTCGAAATCCCCCTATATTATATAATAAATTTATTAATATCTTAGAATTAACCAAAGATATTTAATTATAGCAATGAGAAGTGATTTACAATGTCGATATTCGAAGAATTTTGTCTATCCTTGCTCATTGCTATAATTATATTATATAATATATTTTTATTTTTGACAAGTATTTTTTGCATATTTAACATTTTTTATTGTTCATTAAATTCACAATCTTTTGTATTAACTTTAATTTCATCTTCATCAACCATATTACTTTCTCTTGCTGTTTCTAACAATACTTCATTAGAAGCAAGATAATAATTATATGTTTTGGCAATCCATTTCAACATACGAACTGTTTTAAACATAGTGAAGATTGTCACACTGTTAAGTAATTTATCGTAATCTTCTTTTAAAGCGTCTAACATTCTTTGATTTCCAATTAGACTTGAAAGCAATTCTTTTCTTGCTTCCTCTCTCAAACGTGTATATGTTGTTGTTTGACCGTTGTTTTCAAATTCTTCAATGGCTATATTAAATTTCTCAATTACCACTGTAACTTTTTCATCTACAGCTTTCGATAATTCTAAAAACATTCTTTTGTTCATATTAATCTCTCCTTTACGTTATTATTATATTGTTTAATATAATATATATTCTAAATTATTTTTGTTTAAAAAAAGAAGTAACCTATAGATAGGTTACTATTCTTTTTTAAAATGCAAGAAATAAATATAGTAGAAATACTACAAATGACATAGCTGTTAATATTGCACTTAACATACCATTAGTTCTATTTGATTTAAACCAAAATCTAGTAGCTATTAAATTGAGAATAGTAGCTAAAAACCAATAAATTGTACAAAGAATCACCGAAAACATTGTTTTTCCTCCTATTTTTATGAATAAAAGTTAAATTTTATTCGCATTCCTTAAAATGTTCCCTTAACACATCAATAGTTATCGTAATAGTTTCAAATAAATCTCGTTTCATACTCATGTCCTCCTAATTGTTTATTTTTACCACTCTTATATAATATCATACGGAACACATAAAATCAACCTTTTTATAAAAAAAAGATTAGAATTAAATTCTAATCTTCATATAAAACAATTTCATTTTTTTCTAATGTTTTTTGAACTGATATAACACGCTGATTTGAGCTTCCTACCCAATGTTTTTCTGGTGATAATAAATCAATTTTGAATTTTCCGTCACATAACACATCAATAGTTTCAAGAATTTCTTTCTGTGGCATTTCCATTAATTCTTCATATGTGTATCCTGTCCATAACCATTGTGTCTTATTCGGAAAATCTTTTCGTAACTGTTTAGATAACTCAATAATATCTTTATAATTTTTGTAACTTAGAGGGTCACCACCACTGAATGTAATTCCAGAAATATATGGATTACTTAATTCTTCATAAATTTCTTTCATATGATTTTCATTAAATAATTCTCCTAAATTCTCATTCCAAGAATAACCATTGTGGCAGAAAGGACAATTATGTTCACAATGAGAAACCCATAAGATAATTCTGCAACCCTCTCCATTGAGAAGGTTGCATTTGTCAATATTCATTACTCGCATTTTTCATTTCTCCTTACATTGATTTACGGTCTGCAATTTCGTCCATTTTAGCGTCATTTAAACGTGAATCGCCTTTAACTTTAGAATAACTTAAATATCCATTCATACGGTCAATTTTAGTTAGATTGTCAGAACCACATTTAGGACATACGTGCATATCTAACTCTTGATGACCACAATCATCACAATATGATAATGCTAAGTTTACACCTTGATAATATCCGTATTCCATACCACGTCTTAAAATATCTTTAATAGCTTTTAAGTTATAGTTGATAGGATATTTAGTATAGGTAATACGTCCACCTGTTGATACATGGAATAAATCATACTCACCATCTTGTTTTTCAAAAGGTGTAACATCTTCTGATACATGAAGATGAAAACTATTTGATACATATTTCTTATCAAAAATTCCTTCAATTAATCCAAATCGGTTTTTGAATTGCTCTACTTGTAATCCTACGAGGCTCTCGGCAGGTGCGCCGTATAGAGCATATAACCAACCGTCTTCTGCTTTAAACTCTTTAATCTTTTTATCAACATAAGTTAATACTTCCATAGCAAATGAATTATCTTCACGTAATGATTTTCCATTGTGTAATAAACATAATTCATTTAATGCTGTATATCCGAAACTTGCTGTCGCAGGTTTTAACATATCCAAACCAATTTTATCGTCATATTTTAAGTTACCATTTAAGAAACCGCCTTGTGTAAATCCTAATGGATTTGTACTAGCTTTTAAGTTTGCAATATGTTGATATGTACGGATATGAATTCCACGAATCATTTCTAAATAATAATCTAATAATCCATAGAAATCTTCACCTGTTACTTTAGACTCTTGATAAATCATACATAAGTTTAATGTAATAGCACCAACATTAAATCTCCCAACAAAAATAGGTTTGTCATCTTCATCCATTGGTGTCATTCCACCACGTTCATACCATGGAGAAAGGAACGCTCTGCATCCCATAGGTGACACGATTCGACCATATTTTTGATACATTTCTGGTACATATCCATCACCACTTAACGATAACCAGTCTGGGTACATGGATTTACTAGAGCATAATACAGCTTCATCAAATAAATATTCCATCTTTTTACCTTCACCATGAACAGCTTCATCATAGAGGAAAACTAACTTCGGGAACAGCATTTGACGTTTGAATCCTTCTTTACCTTGTCCTTCACGTCTTACTTTTAAAATTGTTTCAGATACCATGCGTTCAAATTCAGACTCACCAACACCGAATGAGAATGTAGTAAAGATGTAGTCACCACGACTAGAAGCTACAGTATTTAATTTAATTTCTAAACCTTGAATACCTTGTTCTAATTCTCTACGTACTTTTTTCATTGCATATTCATGTACTCGTTCTTCTGATACAATCTCAATACCATTTTCAAGTAACATTTCAATGTATTCTTTACGATACTTTTTATATGATTTCTCACAATATGGAGCTAATACTCCATCAACCTCTGGTATCGTATAGCCTCCGTAACCTTGTGAAGCCATTGACATGATAATATCACCTAATACGTCACAAGCTGTATCTAATGATTTTGGCTCATTATACCACACGTTACCCATTTCAAATCCACCTTTCATGATGTTTGAAACGTCAGCTAAACAACAGTTCATAGCTAATAAACGGTCACGCATATCATGTACATAAATGAATCCATCTTTACAAGCACGTATTTCTCGGTCTGTTAAGAATGTTTTTTGATATAATTCCTTCATTAACACACCTGTAATTAAGCTACGTTTTGTTGATACTAATGAACTATCAGCATTACTATTTTCTTTATCTCCAATATATAATACTGATTGTGCTTTCTGATACACATTATCTAAGATTGATACGAAATCTGTTTTGTAGTTACGATAGTTACGATATGAGTCAGCTACAGTTTTATCAATAGTTGCTAATACCATTTCGACCACATTATGTAAGTCTTTAACATGAATCGTTCCATTAAAACGTTCTTCGATTACTACCTTTACACCATTTTCTAATTCTTTTAACTGTTCTTCTGTAAATTCAACTAAAACTCGTTCAGAGCTTTTCTTAACAGCATTAAATAATTTGTCTTTTTTAAATTCTTCGATTGTGCTATCTTTTTTTACAATTTTAATCGTTTGCATCGTACCATTTCCTTTCTTAGTATTATTATATATTATATATTATATAATATAATAGAATATATATTCTATTATATTATAAATTACTAACAACATAATCACATAATTGTTTTTTACTAATACCACTATTGTTAATTACTTCCACAGGAATATGTTTTTTTCTCAATTCATCTGATAACAACATATATGTTCGTTGTTGCTTTAACGCTTCATCTACTGTATGCTTTACGTATTCAAACTTATCACGTCCACCTAAACGTCTTTCATATTCGTTTGGATTTGAAGTTAAAATAATCACCTTAACATCATAATAATATTGTAACACTTCTAATTTATATGTTAATATTTGGAAGTTTTCAGAATTATCATAATCTTTTTTACCTAGACGATTATAGACCTCATTACTGATAAATGAACGACATAGGATGAAGTTTGAATTAAACATTCTTGAATCCATAATCATATTCAACATATTTGCATGGTACATATATGAATTATTTTTGTTATCATTCCCAATAGATGAAAGACTAAGCATTGTTGTATTTTTCATATTTTCACGTAAATTATGTGCTAATGAGCTTTTACCACTCCCAATCGCACCTTCTACAATAATTAATTTTGGTTTTTTATTTTCCATACTTATCATCTCCTTTACATATGATATTATATAATAGAAAATGGTTGAAGTCAACCATTTTTCTATTTAATTTTTGAAATTTTAGTTATAAATTCTTGCATAGAATTATAATCTTTTTCCCAACCATTCGCTGTTTTAAACGTTTTTGGTCTTAATTCAGTTTCTTTGACATTGATAATATCATTAGTAGTTACTTCTAATTCCTGTAGAATATTCCCACTGATTTTATATGTCATATTTTTACCTGTTCGTAGATAATAAATGTTAATCCATTTAGTCGCATAATTACCATCAATTCCTGTTACAACTCCTACAGATGGTTTGATGTTTTCATTTTTGTAACTAATATAACCTAAGAATTCATTTTGAGCTTCTACAATTTCTTTAATTGTGAATTCTTTATCATCTAATTTTAACATTTCTTCCTTGATAATATCAATACGTTTTGATTTTGTTTCTAGCTTTAATGTCTTTTTATACTTTTTGCTGAATAAGTCATAGATATTCATTAAATATTTACCTTTACCATAATCACTAAAGAATCCTAATTGAATTAAAATCTTCATTTGACGTGAATTTACAGATGTTGTTTCGGCAATATCAACTAATAAATCGACAAATCTTTCACCATTTTTCTCTAATGTCTTATGTTGCTCACAATTTGCTAATTTATATAACTCATTCGCAACCGTTTCATTCATAAACTTAATACTTTTTAATCCTTTATAGATTACTTTATTTTCTAAATCATATGAATATTTTGATTGAGAATATCCAAATTTAATATCAGATAATTCAATACCAAAATAAGGTAACTCATTAATTAAATCATGTGTAATTTTTTCATCACCTTCATTGATATTCAACGCAACTGAATAATATTGAACAGAATAATTAGCTTTCAGATACGCACCGTATAAGCTATCATATGCTACTGATAAACTATGACTAGAGTTAAATCCATATGCACTAGCGTCCTCAATGATTTTCCATACCTTTTCAGCGTTTTCTTCTGAACCTGTTTTAGCTGTAAATCCTTCAACAAACTGACTTCTTGTTTGCATGATTACATCTTTTTTCTTTTTAGAAACAGCTTTGATAATACCATATGTTTCATCTTCTGGGATACCAGCATATACAAGAGCAGACATAATGTTTTCTTGATATAAGACAAAGTTCATTGACGTTTCAAGTAATTTATCAAATTCTGTAATACCATAACTAAAGTCTTGACGGTTTAATAGGTATGACTTCATACTCTCAAATGAAGGACGAATACCAGCTACAAAGTGGGATAATTCCTCTACGTTCTGTGGTTTATATTGCATTACTTGTAATTTAGATGATTGTGTTGATGTTTGGTTTAATGTAGCTGTAATTCCATCTTCATATAATCCCCAAACCTTTTTATCATTCATTGTCATCTGTTTTAAGTCTTTGATTGAGTCGATAGGCTTACCTAATTCTTTGTACACCTCTGAAATCAATAACCATACAGAAACCATTAAATAGTCATTTTTTAAATACTTCCACTTATCCGCTGTATTCTTATCAATCATTGCACAATAAGCGTCACCAACTTTAATAATTCCAATTTCTTCTCGAATATCACCACTTAGCAATAAAAATCCACATGGATTAGGTGAAGCACTCTCAATTACATCACCAATAGCATCTACTTTTTCAAATAATTCTTTATACTTACTTTGCTTTCTAGCTCCGTCAATATCTTTTGTAATCTCATTTGATTCAGTAGGACTAATATTCATAGCACGACATACGTTTTTAATACGTGCTTTTTCCTTTTGTTCTCCAAATGAAATCATAACATAACATCCATGCTCACCTAAATACTCTCTTGTGGCTTCAACAAATGGTGTTTGGTCTACTAGATTGTGGTCTAGGTCAGGGAGTGAGCGTGTTTCTAAGATACGTGATTTACTCATAAAACGTGTTGGATATAACTCAATCTGCTCTTCTAATCTATCAATATTTGTAAATCCTAATAATTTATTGATTAAGAATGATACACCAGAACCACGTCCTGTTTGAGTTAAAATTCCACCTAATTCTTTTGCACGTTTGATGATATAATAATTATCTAAGAAGTAATCCTCCATCTGTGTTCCTTCGATAATGTCCATCTCAAATCTTAAAGCGTCAAAGTATTTTTTTCTATCTTCTTTAGGTAAATGTTCGTATTGTTTTTTGAATTCTTCATTGACAACATCCTTTAACCTCTTAACCTTTTGTTCATGTGTATCATTTGGGAACAACGTAGGCATTTTAATATTATCTTCAAATACAAATTGTTCGGTTTTTTCTTCGATAACCAATGTATTCTCGATAGCTTCCTTTGCTTGTTCGTCACTTAATACACCTTGAATTTTGTAACGTTCTACAATTTCATCATATGTTGGATAATCAATTTGAAATAAATCTTCATCACCATAGTTCATACCCTTACCTTTTAACAGAATGCTACGATTTTCTTTATCTTGTTCCGTAATAAAGTGAGTATCACATCCATGAATTAATTTAATTCCATATTTTTTAGCCATTTTCAACATCAATTCATTATGCTCAATTTGTTTATGATGATTATGTGATTGAACCTCTAAGAAGAAATTCTCACCAAAATGATGACGTAATCTAATAAGAATATTTTCATTAATGCCAACTCCAGCAACACAAGCTGTTGTTACGATAAAGTTTTTTGGGTCTAATTTAGAAATAATATCAAAATCAAGTCGTGCTTTATAATAATACCCTGTCATATTAGCTTCTGATAAAGCTAAATTTAATTGCTTTAATCCTTTATGATTAAGAGCCATGATAACAATATGATAATTTGTTTTATCCTTTTCAAATCTATCCTCTACAAAATATGCTTCTGCTCCGACTAATAACTTTAATCCATTCTTTTGACATACTTCATACGATTCTAAGATTGAAGTCATTCCACCATGATAACCATGCTCTACGGTAGATATTGAAGTGTGACCTAATTCTAATGCACGTCTAACATAATCGTGAACAGTTAATGTACAATCAATAGTAGCAATATTTGAATACTTTGAATGTCTATGATAATTTGTATATTTTTTCATTCTTCATCTCTCCTTTACATATTATATTATATAATAAAAAGGTGGGAATGTCCACCTTTTTTAAAATAATATTGTATAAATTATATAAGAAAGAGCCATAATAAACCAAGAGAAGGCAAATGTGAATAAATACATTTTTCTCCAATATTATTAATAAAGAAATAGATGATAACTAATAATAAAATGATATATAATATTATTTTTCATCACCTTTTCTATCAATCAATACTTGAACTAATTTAGCTCTTAAATCAGCTAAATCTTCATATTGATTTGACTCTCTCAATCCTAATTCTTCTAATATCAATATCTCTCCATTGACCCAACTTAAAATTCTACGAATATCTTTAATTTCTAATAACATATCACTTCATCCTTTATATCTCATTTGATACTCTTTTAATGTTTGACATTTATTACATACAGAACAGATATTTGTACAATAGAAGCTAGTACTCTTATTCACTTCCTTAGCTTCCCATGTATCATATTGAGTCAGCGATTCAATCTCTTCAATCGTTTCAAGAACCCAAGATTTACAATACATCTTAGTGACTTCATTATATGGATATTCAACAAATGCGTCCTCAAATTCTTGACCCTCTTCCAATTCTCTACGCTCAATCATCTTCTTAGTACGTTTACCTTGAACCATGCAATACTTCAACATCATCCATTTAATATCTCGTACTACATATCCTAATTCTTCTAGTGCTAAACCATATAAGATTAACTGATTAGCGTTCTTTTCTAAATCCTTCTTAGCATATTTGCTTGATGTTTTAAAGTCAATAATAGAAACAGTTCCATCCTCATTATGAATAATTAAATCAATAAACCCTGTCAGTTTATGACCTTCTAATTCAAGTGAAATCTCCTTTTCAACTTCAAACTTAACACTTTGTAATGGTTTAAAGTTTCGTAAGCAATGATTGATATTCTCGATATATTTATTCTTAATGTTATCATTCACAAATTCAATGCCGAAAATCTCGCATTCATCCACTTTATCTTCAAACATTTCAACACGCTTTTCAACATCAATATCCTTACCGCTTTGAATATTTTCTAAAATCTCATGAATTTCCGTACCAATCTCGCTGTAAATATTCACACGTTTTTCTGATTTCATCTCATAAGATAACCAATAAGCATGACGACAATCATTAAATAATTTTAATCGACTAAAACTATATACTGTTTCCTCTTTATTCATTCTCTACACCTCTGTACCATATAATATTATTTTTAATTAATTTACTAAATACCTCTTTGCCTAAATCTGTAGGTGAACACTTTTTACCTAATAATCCATTCTTATCAAGGATATATCCCACTTTGACATTAGGTAGAATACGTTTAATCTTCTTACATTCATCTTCTAACACATCCTCCGTAATGTCTGTATCATATCCAATGATAATTTTATCAACATCATACTTCATCAATCTTATTTGTTGTTCACTGATAGAGTGACTACCTACAGAAGCACAACGATTAAATCCAAATGAGTCACATTGCATTGTTGATTTTTCTGATTCAAACAATATGATAGTTCTTTTTTCTAAGATTTTGTCACGATTTTCATAATATCCGTATAGATGATTTGTTTTTTTAAATTTCTTTAAAGCGATATATTTATAATCACCACAATCATCATCATTGTTACGTCCTTTAACACCAATAACCTCACCTTCGGTATTTCTCCAATTAATAGTAATATAATGATTTTGGAAATCGTACCCGACACCAAATTTCATTTGAGTTTTAATACTAATCCCATCATCTAAGAAACGTTGATTTGGTCTTTTTGAATATGCCTTCAAATCATCTTCACTGTAAACATGGTCTGTAATTTCTGTCTGATTTCCAATGAATTTTCTAAAAACACCACCGAATAATTGTTTCCTCTTAACTTCAACCTGTTTGGCTTCACCACCAAATAATGAACTAAGATAATTATGTACTTGATTAAATGTTTGTCCACTATTCCAACACAGAATACTATAAATATCTCCCTTTACGTTTTTACTCCAAATCGTTGAGTAGAGATTATCAAGATTAATTACAACAGATGTAGGGTTACTATCCTCGCTATATCCACATCTAATTTCTTTTCCTCCAAACTCTTTAATATGAGCAAATCCATAATGTTCGAGTGCTTGAATTAATAGATTAGTATTGTTTATTAAATTTTCCTTTACCTTATCTGACTTCATTTTTACCACTCGTTTCCTATACACTTTCAATAATATTATATAAAAATATTACAACATATATTCTAATATTTTATATAATATCATACATTTTTTAAAAAATCAATAGTGAAAAAAAGAAAAACCTAGAAAATCTAGGTTTAATTTCTTTGAGAATCTGGATGTACTGTACAGTAACCAATCTCATAATATGTTGCTGTTTGACCGTTGAATTGATACAAGATATAAATTCCATCTTGACCGTTACGACATTTATCAACATATAAAACTAAATAACGTTTATCTTTATCAAGTTTGATTTGCTCTTTATATGTTTTACCTAATGTTTCATCATATTTCCAACGATAAGGCTTAACATCATATTTCTCCCCTGTATATTCATCAGCGTGTAAATAACGGAAGATAGCGTGATTTGATAAAATCTCTTTGATTTGTTTACCTTGTGATAAATCCGCACCGCTTAACTCACGTTTATTTGAAGCGTACTGTGCAATTTGGAATGTTAAAATTAAACCTTGTTTGTTCTTTTGACAAGCAATATCTAATTTTTTACTATCTTCAATGATTGTTGCCCATGCACGATTATCAGCACTATTACTAGCTTTCATCGTATCGAACACTACAATACGACTACCCATCTTGTTCCACTTATTCATGATACGGATGATTGTATCAATATCACCATCACAATACTTAATAAACACTAATCTACCCTTTAATTCAGTATTTACATACTTCTGAACTTGACGTAATACTTGCAAATCTTCTTCTGTACATTTACCTTTTAACATTTTTTCACGACTTAATTTATAGTATTTGAATTGACGTGTTGCAATAATAGAATATAACATAAATTTGTATTGTTGATATGATAACTCATTCGAGATTAATGTTACAATCTCACCTTTTTCAATCATTGGATATAGGATGTTACTGAATGTAAATGTTGATTTACCATTACCAGACGGTGCTGAAATCTGCGTAGTCATTCCCATTGGAATACCGTAGAAAATGTCATTTAAGATTTTAGCATATTTTTCAAATGTTACAGTTTCAATAGCTTCACCATTAACAATCATATCAAATTCATCATCAGCGAAATATAACTCATTTACTTCCATATTTTTATTAATACTACTTTCATCTGAAATACTATTGATTAATTCTTCAACATAGTTAGCCATTAATTGTGAATCATTCATACCTTTAATCTTTTCAAATTCACTTGCTAAACGCTTTTGCATTAAGAATAAGTTAATCATGTAGTTTGATTGTAATAACTTATCATAATACGTTTCAAAGTTGCTTACGTTCATCGTCTTAGCTGTATTAATAATTTCTCTTACTCCACCATATTCATTAATGATTTCTTTTAAAGTTGGATAGTCCTCTAGGTAAGTTTCAACTGTAACTCGGTCAAATTCAACGATACCATTATCAACCATCTGTAACCCTAGTTTATATAAAATCTTACTATCTTCATTGATTAATTCATTATTGTTAATTTTGTATTCCATGAATAGTTCGGGATTTTTCCACATTGACAAAACCACACGACCTTCAATAGTTTCACGATTTTCTAAATATTTTGATGGTACTTCATTTACATTAATTTCCATATTAATCTCTCCCTTAATTTGATTACATTTATATTATATAATATAAAATTTTGAAAGTCAACAACTTCTTACAAAAAATCACGAATACTCTTTCTTTTTTTAGTTGTACGACTTACGCTAATAGGTTCATCGAATGTAACAAATGCAATTCGTTCTTCTTGTTTCGTCTTACGCTGTAATTCCTGTTCTACATCTTTCTCTACAGAAGCAAATACGTATTTAGCTTTGATTGTACTGTTCGGAAACGTCTTTTTAGATATGATTTCTGTCAATTTATAGCGTTTTTCGCTCAAAATTGTGAATAAAATCTGTCTTTTATTTTCATCAAAATCATCCCTTAATCTGTTTCTAATGTATCCATTAACGGTCTTACCCATAGTCTTAACACCGATAATAGATTTAATCATCGAAAAGATTTCTTTATCAAGAATTTCTTCATCACTCGTAACCTCTTTACAATGCTCACAGCAGAAGTAAATCTTATCTCCTGTTTTTAATTCAACTTCAATAGATTTTTCCATATACTCTTTCGTACCACATGACTCACAAGTGATAACTTTTCTTCTAGCCATATAACTCAACTCCTTTAATTATATTATATATTAACCAAACCAATAAGTCAAACATTTTTCTTTAATATTATATAAAAAAGATAGGAATATATTCCTATCTTTTGGTTAATTATTTAATTTCAGAAGCAATTCCTTTTAATGATTCAAGTGATAATTCTTGTAATTTTTGAACACCGTTAGAAACTAATACATTCTTAATCATTACCTTTTGTTCTTTTGTTAATTCTTTATATGATGACATAATCATTTCTAAAATTGTTTCCTTTAATTGTTCCTCATTTGCTTGTTGCTCTGCTTTTTCAACATCTTTGATTAATTGTTCTGTTTTTTGTTCATGCTCTACTTGTTGCTCTTGTTGGATTTGTTTAACTCGTGTATCATCTAATTTACCACCAACTTGTTTTTCTAATTCAACTTTAATAGCGTCATAAACTGTTTTGATAAAACATTCAGCGTCAAATTCACAAGCGTCAGCAATAGAAGGGAAATGTGATTTACAATCAATAGCATATTCATCATCTCGGAACACAATAATACGAGATTCATCTGTTACAGTACCAACAGTTTTCATTACTGTTTTACCTTTTGTACTATTGAAAGCATCTCTTACTTGCTTCATATTATCGAATGAACGTCTAATATATGCTGTACCAACGATATTAACTTTATTTTTAATTGCATTGTAATATTTTGTTGGTAAGTCAGATGTTAATTGTTCAAATTCAATGTTACCCATTTGGTCTGCTTTAGCTTTACGTTTCGTATGTCCGTTAATCCAAATCCCCATATGATATTTTCTAACTTTAAATAATGTTTTCACTACTAATTCAACTACTCGATTTTCACCAGCTTGGAAACCACCATATGCTGATTTAATTGTTGAAACTTTTTTGTTCACATCAACTGTATCATTATATTCTTCGATAACATATTCTTCTGCTAAATCATAGATTGTATCTAATGTATCAAATCCAATCATTTTAATATGCGAATACGCTCCGTTACGTCCTTTACATAATACATCAATATAATCAATTAAATCTTGGAAAGTTTCTACTTGAATATAGTTTGCATTTGGAATATGGTGAGGTGCTGGTTCGTTTCCAATGTTAAACATTAATCCACCATCTTCTCCGTATAACTTATTACAAACATCGTAGAATAAAGTTGTTTTTCCAACTCCACCAATACCATTTAATAAAATTGCATAATTACATAAATCTGCTTTTACTTGATTTTTTTTGATTGGTAACATATTATCATTCTCCCTTATAATTAATCTGTTTAGTTCTTACAATAATATTATATAATCAACCAATCAAATATATTCTATTTTTTTTATTTTTTATGAATATTCTGTTTAATAGTTGTCAATAATAATACTGTAAGTAACTTACAAATATATTATATAATATACTTTCCCTTATGTCAATAAAAATATACAAAAAAGATTAGAAATTTCTTTTACATTCTACATATCATTACATCCATATTTGTTTCATATTATATAAAAACCCTAGAATAACTATTCTAGGGTTGAATGCACTATTTTATTAATTAGAAGGGTAACTCATCCCCAAATTCGTCTACTGAACTAAAAATAGAAACTTCTTCTTCAACTTCTTCTACAACATCATAAATATCATCTTCGTCCTCTTCACGATATACGTTTTTAGATGTGAAGTCGGTAGGGATAATTACTTTAGCAAATGCACCGCTAATATTAATACGTTGGATTTGTACTTCCGTTACCTTTTTACCTACAGGTTTTTGTGCTTCCATTACTTCTTCTAACGTCATTAATCCCATCTGAATTAATTCCATTTGTTCTGATGTTGGTTTGAAATCAGAAGTTGACACTTCTTTGGCACCACGCATAAAGTTTACATCCAACTTAATTGCACGATATTTGTCATCTTTTACAACTAACTTATCTAATAAGTATTTTTTAAGTGCTTCACCAGCTTTTACTTCTTCGTAGTTTAATACAAATGTTTGAGGTAATAATCCTGTAGGTGTTTTCTCACCGAATAATGCCTTATTGTATTCAGCACAGTATCCATTTACGATTAATCGCTTGTTTTTAGCGTCATCTTTAACAGCTTTATTACCAAATACTAATGAAATAGTTCCTGTAAATTCACATGGAGTTTCTTCTTTAACGATTGAGATACGTGAGAATTCATAAACTTGATTTACATTTCCATTATAGTAGTTAAATTTGATTTGACCACTAACAGAAATTTTAGTACCACTTACGACTTTACCATCTTCGAATTTAGCAGATGTTAATTTTCCTTCTTTAATAGCTTTATAAGTTGATTCGATAATATCATGATTATGAATTAATGTTTCACCTAAAACATACTTCTTAGAGAATGAAGCCACATTTTCTAATACACTTTCATCTTTACGTTCATGCCACATGATTTCTAAATCATCATATCCACCATCTTCATTAGGTGATTTTACTTTAAACGTATTTCCAGCACCAAACTCATTTACCTCTACATACTGTGAGTTATTTCCATCAGTGATTCCGAATGATAATTTTCTCCAAGATGAACCATCTTTAGTTTTTAATAAGTTATCTTCTTTGAATGTGATGTACCCTACGAATTTAAAGTTTTTTGCTTGTGAATATTTGTTAGCCATTTTTATCTCTCCCTTAGTTTTAAATGATTATTTATTACATTTATATTATATTATTTAATGTGATAAATATTCCAATTATTTTTTATTTTTGTCAACTTTCTCTGTTCGACATTTATATTATATAATACAAAATTTAGTAAGTCAACTATTTTTTTGTTTTTTTAATTTTTGTATCTTTATTGATAAATTCAGAAGTTTTTCTTCCATACAATCTCAATAACAACATTGCCTTAGATGTAACTTCTATTGTTGAATATGGTAAATTGTAACCACTTGGAGTTTCACTATTTACATACTCAATAAAATCTTCATAATGGTGTGACGCTTCAAACTCTTTCGGATATTTATGAGCAAGTTCGATTAAGTCCTTACCAATATTGTCGTACTGATAATCTTGTAACAAGTTATCATTAAATCTGTAATAAATTGCTGAATGAATTAAAATCTGATTTTCTCTCCTATTAATCAGTGAAACAATTTCATCATTCATTTTGCTCACCTCCCTTACAATGATTATTATATAATAATATATAATATAATGCAATAGTTTTTTATAAAAAAAAAGAAGAAGTTAATACTTCTTCTTATTATCGTCCACTCGTACCATTATCCTCTATTGTTTATTTGTTGTTCCATAACCACCTCTATTGAGATTACCTAAATCAGATACAGGATGTAATTCTAATTGTGGCATTGGTTTACGAACCTCAAACTGACATAAACGGTCACCTTTACTTACTTCACCGCTTCCCATTGCCATGAACATTCCACACCAATAATCATTTGTTCCTCGGTAATTCCAATCAATGCAACCAACATTATTTGTTAGCCATAATTTGAAGTTTTTGAATAATGAACTACGAGGATAGATATTAGCTACATATTGTTCTCCTGTTTCCAAATCCGTCATATCCATTGAGAAACCAAAGTTCACAAATAAAATATCACCTTGTTCATATGTTACTGTGTCAAAATTAGCACTATCATATACTTCAACTTCGCCTGTTGTGCGAGTTACCTTCACTTCAATGGCACGAGTATCTATCCAATTCCCATTGATTGTTTCTAAGTTTGGAACTGTTTCATCTAAGTAGTGTACATTAAAATTTAATTTTGTCATACTATCTTCTCCCTCAAATAATTATTTACAATACTATTATATCACATCCTACTTAAAATATTCTATAAAACACAAAAAAAAGAATGGATTAATTTAATCCATTCTGTAATTTCCATGATTGAAGTACGTTTAATGCTACACAAGCTGTTGTCACTGTACCAACTTTTTCGTAATATGTATTACCTAAAGAAAATTCTCCTAATTGAACATCACGTAAAAGTTTACCATTTTCATCACGACTAATTCCACAATCAATGATGATAGTTCTATCCATTGTCGCTTCATCAATAATATTCTTTCCAATACCTGTTACAACTACATCATATTTATTATTCCATAAGAAATCATTAATATCATCTTCTGTACGAGAATGAGCAATCGTTACTGTTGCATTATGATTTAATAATAAACTCATTAATGGCTTACCGATTAAATTACTACGATTCACAATACACACTTTTTTACCACTAAAATCAGATTTGCCAAATTCATGCTCCATAATTTTGAATACCGCTAATGCTGTACATGGAACTAATACTTCACTATGATTATCAGCTAATCTTAATCTATTAACATTTGTTAATCCATCAATATCGTGGTCACATTCAATTAGATTTAATAATTTATGTTCATCATCTTTAAATTTATCAGCTAATGGTAATTGTAGAATTGTGCTTGTATGTTTGATATTACAATTCAAAATCACATTTACCAAATCTGCAAAACTTGTTTCATTAGGGTCTAATTCAACTAATGTAACTTTAATTCCTACAGACTCACAAGTTTTAATTTTATTATTAACGTACACTTTTGAAGCATAATCATCATTACATTTAATGATAGCTAATGTTGGTTTTGCTCCTAATTGCTCAATTTCTTTTTTTACTTCGTTTAAAATATTTTCACGTACAGCTTTACATTTATCCATCATATCATATCTCCTTATATATTAAAGTTCATACTCCCATTTACATCCACATTCACACTCACAAACTAACACAGCTAATTCATCACCAACAAACCATTTATCATAATACTCTGCTTCTAAATTACATTCTGGGCAAATAATCGCTTCTTGTAGCTCCTTACCACTACAAATGATTTTCTTCTTAGATTTGTAATCATCTACAATCACTAGACTACCTGCTAAGATGAACCAATCTAGACTTCTTGAACTGAACTTTTCTTTATGTCCATCATCGACTCTTCGAATTTCAATTAATCCAAATTTATCAATATTGATTATCTCCCACATAACATATTCATCATCTTTTTTAAACTTTATAAATTGTCCGACTTTGTACATCAATTCATTATCATTATTATTCATGTACATCATATCAAAAGGACTTCTTCTTTTCTTTAACATATTATCATCTCCCTTACAACTATATTATATCACAGGAAGTATAAAATATTCTACATAAAAAAAATAAAAAAACATGGATTATTTATCCATGCCTTTTGAAGTATCAATTTTAAGATATTGTTTAAGTGCTTTAATAACAATATCTCTTTTTTTAACACCTGTTAATTCAACCAATTCATCTATTTTATCTAAGATTAATTTATCATTGTCGTAAAACACAATAAACATTTCTCCTACACGTTGTTTTCTTCTTGCCATAAAAAATCGCTCCTTTGTATTTTGTTTATCTAATTTATTTTAATTTATCTAATTTCTTGATTACAATAATATTATGGTCAATATAGCATATTATATACATAGAAATTAAAAAAAAGAGTAAAAACTTTTACTCTTTTTCTAACTCAATTAAAACATTAATAGCATTACCTTTATTATCATATGAAAAATCAATATATTTAATTCTAGGAATTTGTCTTTTCAAAAGATTGGCAAATGTTGTAGGTTTTGTAATCAACATATCTTTACCAAAAAATACAACCCTATCTTCTTCGTTTCTGAAACACTCTTTAAATCCAAACATTTTTGAACTGTAAAAATATTCAATATGTGATTCACCTTTATAATTATTTGTTACATCTTCTTTAAATTGTTTCACTAACATCTTATCTCTATTTGTCATTTTCATTTCAATCTACCTCTTTCAAATCTTATCATATTAATATTATATTAAATAATATGAAATATATTCTAAACAATAAAAAATGAATGGTGTAAAGGGGGAAACACCATTCATCAAAAAATAAAAACATAAAGGGGATTGATTAATATGAGGAGAGAGAAAAGTCGGTTTTTATGTTCTCAATTACCATTGGATGACCGAAAACCACAGTGTTGTTTGTTGGAGTTGCACCAACATTATTTCTCGTAACAACATTTGATTAAGGTTTAATTTCTGTGTAAACCCTAATAAGTAATTAATTATTACTTATATATATATTATATAAATAGCATATCATATATATTCTATTTTTTTTAATATTTTTTTAAAAAAATAAAAAAGAATGTATTTCTACATTCTTTTAATATTGAACTCCTTCTACATGATAATCATACTCATTTAAGAATGACTCTAATTCTTCTACGGTAGATGGAACTTTAACAGTACCATCACCTAATGCTTTACCAACTTCTTTTAATGTTTCAATAGTCGCTTCTGTTAAGTTTGGATTTTCAATAGGCAACCCTACACCATCTTGCATATAATCCATAACAATAACCTTTCCACCTTCAAACTCACCATTTAACCAATTTTCTAATTGAGTTTTAACGGCTACATCTAATCGTTTCATTGAAGAAGTTAAGATAACTGAATTACCTTTTGATGTAACACCTTCATCATATTGGTCAATATCTACACCTACAACGTAAACATTTTCACCATTTTCTGAACGTGTTTTAGCTTCCGAAATAGCTCCTACACCTACAACACCAGACGCATGATGAATAATATCCACACCTTTATCGAACATACCACCACTTACAGATTTACCTAAATTAACGTCATTAAATGAACCAACATAAGTATAATCCGTCACGTAAGCGTCCGTTCCTAAATATTTATTAGCATAAGCTACACCAGAAACATATCCATATCCGAATTTAGCAACAGAATGAATATTAAATCCACCAATAAATCCTAATTTACCTGTTTTAGTTTGTAATGCACTTGTAACACCACTTAAAAAACCAGCCTCATTTTCTTTAAAGAAGATTGAAACCACATTATCATAAGCAACAGGTTCACCATCTTTAGTCGGTTCAGCGTCAATTAAGATAAATTCAGTGTATGGATACTCTTCCGCTACAACACTAGCTGTTTCATCAAACTTAAATCCAGGCATTACAATAACTTCATTTCCTGCTAAAATTAAATTATCAATAGCACTTGTGTAGTCTTGCAAAGTTTCACCACTTGGTTTAATGTATTGCACTTCAACATTATCATGTTCTGCTTGGAAATTTAATATTCCTTCCCAAGACCCTTGATTAAAAGATTTGTCATCAATAGAACCGCTATCGGTAACCATACCGACTTTAATAGTTAGTTGTTCCTCTTTTGGACTACAACCAACAAGAGTTAAAATACCTAGAAAGATTAAACCCAACATTTTCTTCATATAAACATCTCCTATTCAAAAATGAAAATATCATCTGTTAATTTATCAATTTTAGTTGCAACAACATAACCATTCCCTTTAGTTGAGAAGAAATCATGGTTTTTAGTTTCAATAGAATAACCATTCATAACGACAGGGTTAATATCTGTTTCAGTAACATCAAATAATAATGTTTCATAGCCTAAACAACTTAAAGCATAATTCACATTAAACTGTACATATGTTTTTACCTCATTATATAAACCTAAGTCGTTGTAAAGTAAGTAAGAGTATTGTAACTCTAAGTCGTAGATTTCATTAATCATGTTGATTGCCATATCAACATTTCTTTCTGCTTCTTGAACATCCATTTGAGCTAGTAGGTCTTGTGCAAACTTACCACAAGCTAAAGTATGCAATTTCTCGTCACGCATAATTAAGTTGATGATTTCACCACTATGAATCATTTTACCTTGACCTGCTAGATATAGTGGAAGGAAAAATCCAGAATAGAAACAGATACCTTCTAAACATAATGATGATACATATGACATATATAGGTTGTCTTGTGTATTGTATTGCTTAACAATTCGAGATAGCTTATCTTGCAACTCTTCAACTTGTTCAACCCAAGTAAACAACTCGTCAATGCGTTCAGTGGTGCATAATGTTTGGAAAATAGTTGAGTAGGAACGAGCATGAATAGACTCGAACCCACCAAATAAAGCTAATAAAGATTGGATAAACATATTGTCAGATTGTTCAGCTACTTTATTAATACCTGTTGTTTGGTTAGTATCTAATAAAGTTAAACCAACTAAAATACGTTCATATGTTTCTTTTGTTTTTTCATCTAAATTAGACCAACATTCCTTATCATCTGAAACAGGAATTTCTTCCGGTAACCAAAATTGTTGAGTTTGTTTTTTATAAATGTCGTCATAGAATTTGCAACTAGGGTCATTCCAATTAACTGCTTTTAATGTTTTAGTCATCATATATACCTCCAATTACTTGTTAGCTAATTCTAATACTTGTTCTTTAGTAATTATTCCGTGATGACGATGATACACTTCTCCGTCCTTAATAAATACTAAGGTTGGTACAGAGAATACAGTAAACTCACCTGCAACCTCTGGACACTCTTTAACATTAACTGAATAGATAGTAGCATTAGCTCGGTCATCAAAGAATAAGCCGTTTAATTCATTAGTAACATCTTGGCAAGGTACACAACCATCTTTATAGAATTTTAAGACGTGTACTCCATTCTCAAATAATTCTTCTAAATCTGCTTCTACATAATCTTTCATATTTACTAAATTAATCATTTAAATCTCTCCCATTCAAACTAATTAAACTGAACAACTTTCACATTCAGTTGCACTCAATAAACGTGTACGTGTATAATATAAAGATTTTAAACCTTTATGATGTGCATACATATAATAGCGTACTAACTGACTAGTAGGTGTTTCGCTGTCTACATATAAGACTAGTGAGATACCTTGGTCAATATGTTCTTGTGCCTCCGCAAACAAATCAATCACTTTCATCATATCCATATCGTATGCCGATTGATAGAAGAAGAAGTTACTCTTACTTAAATAAGGCATTGGATAGTATGTTGTTGAATCTCCATAAGTGCGAGTTTCAACTGTACTTACGATTGGAGCGATTGATGGTGTAGCATTTTGCACATAACCAATAGATTGTGTTGGAGCAATAGCTAAACGATAGGCATGGTACATACCATGTTTACTAACCAATACCGCCAACTCCTCCCAATTTTTCTGTGTTGGGATGTTGATTCCTTCAAACAACTTTTGCACTTTCTTAGTTGTAGGTGCATAGTCATTTTCTAAATATTTTTTAAAGTAGTTACCATTAGCATACTCTGATTTATGGAATCCTTTAAACACTTCTTTTTTCTCCATTGCAATTTCAACACTTGCTAAGATAGAGTAGAAGTTTACCGTCATAAAGAATGTACGAACAAAGTCTTTGGCATACTTACTTTCATATGCGATTTTATTTTTAGCTAAGTAGCCGTGTAAATTCATAGCTCCTAAACCAACTGCGTGTAACTCTTCATTTGCCTTACGAACACCTGGAGCATTTGCAATGTTACTCATATCTGAAACGCTAGTTAAAGCTTTCATGGCGGTCTTAACACTTTGCTCAATAGAGTTATTTTCCATAACATTAACAATGTTTAAAGAGCCTAGATTGCAACTAATGTCACGTTTAATAACATCTTCTACACCATAGTTATTGATTTCAGATGTTTCTTGTAACTGCATAATTTCACAACATAAGTTAGAGATTTTAATATCTCCTAATTCTTTTAAAGCGTGAACTTTGTTTGCATTTGAACGATACATGATGTAAGGATACCCAGACTCGAATTGAGTACGAGCAATATTAGTTAATAATTGACGTGGGTCTAATTGACGTTTTTTAACGTTTGGATTAGCCACTAAGTCATCATAAACTTTATCAATATCTAAATCATCAAGATGTTCTCCATATTGCTTATAAACTGTATATGGTGCAAATACATACATAGGTTTGTTTTCTCGTGCTAATTCTACAAACTTGTCTGGAATTACCACTCCAATAGATAATGTTTGTAAACGTGATTTTTCATCTCCGCTAATTTTCTTGGTTGATAAGAATTCTTCAATATCCCAATGGAAGATGTTTAAGTAAGCAACACCTGCCCCTGGTCTTTGACCTAATTGGTTTACATATGAGAATGTATCTTCCATTAATTTCATAACTGGCACAACTCCGCTCGCTGCACCTTCAACACCTTTGATGGCTTCACCACGACCACGTAGCCTAGATAAGCTAATAGCCACTCCTCCACCGATTTTGCTTAATTGTCCTGCGGTATTTAAGTTGTAGTTGATTGAATTTAATGAGTCATCCATCGATAGCAAAAAGCATGAAATGGTTTCCCCACCACGTGCTTTTCCTGCATTTTGGAAGGTTGGAGTTGCAGGTTGATACTCTTGTTTAATCATAGACTCTGCCAACTTCCAAGCGTAGTCTTCATCTCCTTGTGCTAAATATAAGGCACAAGCCACAATACGTTCTTCATATGTTTCTAAATAATATTTTTTATCGTCTGTTTTTAAAGCATATGATTGATAGAATTTACTGATAGCCATGTATGATTGGAACTCAAACTCATATAAGAAAATGCGTTTTGTTAGTTCCACAATAAAGAACATGTCATACATATCTAAGAAGTCAATATAATATCCATTGTCGATTAACCACATCATACGTTGCTCATGTGTTTTGAATGGATAGTATTTCTCTACTACTTCTTTTTGAAATTCTTCAACTGCTAATTTATCTTTTTCTAATTGATAGAAACCATCTACTTTTTGCATGACTTCATTGTTTAATTTAATGTACTCTTTCAAATTATCCTCTCCCTTTTAAAAATGAAATATCCATGTTAGCTCACTGACTAACCTTTAATGGGAGTGCATTATTTATACAATACAATCCTTTATGTATAATAAAAACACTGTATTTTATAAATAATTAAGGTTTGTTTTCTGTCTAAACCTTAAAAACGACCGTCTATTCCATCATTGGGAGTCATTTTAGGTACCAATACTGACTTATTTCCCCAACTTCGATAGCATCAATTGAGCTTTCTTTATTTTACCCTAGTCACGCTCTATGACTAGAATAATGCTATGTGGTCTTTCTTTATTTTAAGCTAGTTGTGACCTACAACTAGAATCATCGCTTGTGTACGTCTACACATTGCTATACAGTAGTTTTTCAAAGGGACTCTGCAAACCCAATAGGTTAATGACTATCAGACTAGAGATTGTCGCTATGCTTGTAGGTCATTACCTCCACAAATGCTCCCTACTAGCCAGTTCGACTGGATTACCCAATCCCCAGAGTTTTACCACCCACTCACAAAGGCATTGTCTTTTAAGTATTACTACCCCACTCGTGAGTAGTGTTATTGTACTCCTTGACGGGACTTTCTCCCTTGCCATCCTATACCTCGTAAGGTGATACGACAACTTAGAGCCTTCTCATTCAATCATGTTTTGCTATGACCACTCGTGGCATTGTAGTTTTATATCTTCACATAGCTATCGGATAAAGACGGCAATTATAAACCTTTAACTTCCAATCCGTAGTTCGGCTGTTGGATATGTAAGTATCCTCACCTAAGTTTTTGTAGTAGGAACATTATCAGCTTAGTTCGTACTAATTACTCTACTTACAAAGAGTAATAGGATAGTGTAAAAGATATACACGTAGTAAAGAATGGAGTTATACTACGTTAATGTGTCGTAAGTTCACTAAGAGAGATTAGTTACCTAATCGAACTTTCTTCTTAGTTTATTTTTTAGTTTATCCACTGTTTCGGTGTCGCCTAGTTAATCTAAGCTCCAAAGTAATTAATTATTACTTACATATATATTATATAAATAGTATATCATATATATACTATTTTTTCAACATTTTTTTTAAAAAAAATAAAAAAATAATGTATTTCTATATCCTTATCATGTCATCTCTTTTCATACTCTTTGTGCCAACATTCTTGACACACACTGACATAATATTCTTTCCCTTTAATATCTCCTACGACATGGCTTTCACCACTGAACACAGGAGCATTATTCGCATATCGTAAATGAGTCGTTGCTTTATTATAACATCTCGAACACATACTTTTAATTTCTTCAATAGTGTCCGCTAAAATCAACAACTCTTCACTAGCTTCAAATAATCTATTAAGATAATTTGTTTTCAGACCATATACGAAAACATCCACATCATATTCTTTAGATAATTTCCATAGCTGTCTAACTTGATACTTTGTAATGAAATTAACTTCATCTACAAATACAACATTTAACTTATCATGTACCATGTGATTAGAGATGATTTCAAGCAAGTTATCTTTTGAACCAAAAGATATACAAGGTCTACTATCAGAGATGGCTCTACTCTTAATTTCAACATCTCTAGTATCAAAAAAAGGTTTCAATAAGATAGTATTACATCCACATTGCTCAAATTGATACACCTTAGTTAAAAGCGTTCCTGTTTTTAATGAATTCATTGCTCCATAATAATATCTCAATTTACCCATTTCCTTATATCTCCTTTCTTATTATATATTATATAAATATAATATCATATATATTCTATTTATTCAAGAATAAAAAATAAATAAAAGAGAGAGAAGTAATTCTCTCTCTTTTATTTAACCATCATAAATAGAATAAAACAGTTATTTTATTTCCTTCTCTTCTTGTCGTCCCAACCATAGTCGGTATACATTACTCGTTCGCACTTATTGCAATAGTAGTTTCTCCAAGATGTATCTAATTTCAATGGTGAATATTTCCGATTATGATTCATAGGACTTAATAAACTACCACACTTGTTGCAATGATATTTAAAATTCTTCGGCTTTGGTCTAGTCATCTTCTCCACCGTCTTCGAACAGATAAAAACGACCTAAAGTTTCTACCGCTAGTGGCTCTATAAAACCATGAAACACGTCATCCTTTATTGATTGTGCAACCTCTAGGTGAATGTCATCTTCTCTTTGAGCATAAATAATTGATTCTTTTAACTTATTCTTTTCTCGTATTTCTTTTAATGACATATATATATCTCCAATCTATTTACAAAATGATTCATTTATCGCCAAGATAGTCGTATTTCATGTTCTGTTTTCGCTCCTAAATCTTTAAGTTTCTTGATTGATTGTTCAACTAGAACAATATTCTTGAACACTTGCTTCTTTTTTAATGTTAAGTAGTAACTATTACAACGTCTACATCTTTCATGTTCATAAGTCTTAAAGATATAAGTTCCATCTTCTTGAATATCATAGTCATAACCTAGTCCTAAATATTGCTTACTACTACAAGTACAAAATATTACTGCCATATATTACATTCTTCCTCCTTAAATATCCATCAATTTCTGATTTTAATTACATTTCGTAGTTATCAAAATATCTTCTGCCTTGATAACATCAACAACCTCAAGCGTATTAACTTTTTCTAACAAAATTTCAACGCACTTGTTCGGACTACTAGCAATATATTTTTTATCAAAGTCCATTAAATTCAAGTACACAAGACCATAGCGACCCTCAATATGCGGATAGTAAACAATTTGATAATAGTACGTTCCACCACTTCTATCCTTTCTTTTGGTTACAACTATATCACCTTTTTTATATTCGTTTTTATCTCTATATAACAAATCAATATTAACTACCAAAGTTAATCCCTCCTTAAACGTTTATAAACTTCTAATTTACTTACTCCAAAATACATCTTTCGGCAATTAAAATCATTTTCTGTTCTCCACATTCACAAGTGAAAGTTACAATTTCATTTTTATTATCATCTTCATCAACAGGTCTTTCCCACACTCTACCACACTCACATGGTAACTCCACAATCTTCTCCATCCTATTTCCTCCTTAAACGTGCATAAATGTCTAATTTTATTCTTCTTCTCGCCACTTCTTATAGAAATCTCTTTCAATGTCGTGAACATATGTTACTACATAATGGGCATTACACTTACTGCATATTAAATCATCATGATGATAAATAAAATTATCATCACCTCTTTTAATAGATTCTGCACGTATACTTTTAATGAAGAAATGACTACAAAACGGTCTTAATAAAACTCTAAACATGATACTCCTCCTTAAATGTCTAATTTCATTTACTATCAACAAACTCAAAACCGTAATCTTTCTCTAATTTTTGTATAGCAAGAAGAAACCTATGTTGGTCAAGTGCAAAGGCAAACCATCGCTCACCTGTATTAATATCTATCAAATTGTATAAGGTTTCCCTTTTAGAATCTACCATTGCAATAATAAACATATCATCATCAATTTTTAATTTTCTTCCTACTCTAAACTTGCATCTCATTAGTAACCTCTCCTTAATACCTTTAAAATTTGTATTTTTTATGATATATCAATCTTGCTAAAAACTTGTTCTCTGTATTAGATGTTCGTTCATTTCTAAAACTTCTAATACATCATTAAAAGTATTAAACTCTTCCTTGCAAACTGTTCCGTAAGATAGATTAACCAATCTAAATTTATTAGTTAATCTATCTTCTGCTATAAGATATCGACTTCCATCTATGGCTATCGTTGTTAAAACATACCCAACTTTTCCACTAATCCACATTATTTTTACCTCTTAACCCGTTGTATTTAATTATTCTATTACTAGTCTTTTATTAATCAATTGGTAACCAACAACTCCAACTTCAAAACCCGTTTTCTCTTTTAAATCATTAGCAATTTCTTCAATATCGCTCCATGATTTTATCTTTTTATTCGCTATCACATAAGCATTTCCTCTACATCCATCACTAACGTGTGAAATCAGGTAATGATATCTAAACCTCAATCTCATACAATCTCCTCCTTATTGGTACAGGCGATTAAACCTGTACTTTTTCAAACATCAATTTTAATCAACTCTAATCTTCAATAACGTACATAAGAATTTAATTTTGTTTACAATTTACCAAACGAATCCACCAATACTCTCCATTGCTAAACACCAATCTTCACACTCAACATACTTTTCTTTTAGTTGTGCAATAGTATCCTGTGCAATTTTTATAGCCTTATCTTTGTTATTGCAGACTATTGTAAAGTGTAAATCAAAAGTTTCATCTTCATCATAATAAAACATTTCATATGAATTGGTAGTATCACAACTTGCAAGCTCGACCTCAATTTCATCTACACAAATATTATAATTATTTGTTGTTATTTTGTAAGCAATCTTACTACGTTCCTTTTCTTTGTGGAGCGACATTAGTTTGACACGACTATACCAAACTCTATCCCAATCACAAGATGTGTGTTTATTTTTCCATTCACAATACTCTTTTGCTTCTTGTTCTGTTTCAAAAAAACCATGCCAATTAATATCGCTATAACATCCACTACAAATCAACCAAATCTCTTTCATACAATGTCCTCCTTAACGTACATAAGAATTTAATTTTATTCTTTAAATTGTTCATCAATTTCTTCTAATAATTTATTTGTTACTTTTAAAATATGTTTTGCTCTTTCTCTTACATGAACTATTTCTCCATCATGATATATTTCATTTGGCATCATAGACCATATAATTCTATCCATACAAAATCTAATAAAAGATAATTCAACACATGTAAACTGTTTTCCATCTAATTCTCTTTTCATTTTATTTCCTCCTTTAATAGTCATAATAATTTAATTTTATAAATTAATCAATTCCCAATCGCCATTGTAAAACTTATCTAATATATAGTTTTTACCAAAATAATAGTTGCTCATTTTATCAATTGCCCACAGTTCTTTATCAACCAATATGGCACGATAAATTTCATCTTTACCTTTAACTTTAAAATAGAATTTATTTAATAATCGCATCAACCTAACCTCCTAAATGTTTATAAAGTCTAATTTTAATTACTTCAATTACGAAGTGCTAACATTTCCATTTTGACACTTGATTGTGAAGTATTCATCATCTTCCCCCAAGAAACAAATCTCACCATCAGTTAAATAATTAGATATGCACTTGAATATTTCATCATCATCGCCTAGTTTCTCTCCACTAAAATAATCAATATTATACATATCTCTTTCTTTGTTGTAATTTAAAGGGTAACGTAATTCTTCAAATAAATCTTCAATCCTATCTGTTTCTTCGATAAACCTTTTATCAACCCACATAATAGTACGTTTAGTTTTTGCCCATTCTTTAATATCGTTAATAATGTTGTTTGCATCTGAACGTTTAAATTCCATACCTTTAACATATTCTAATTCAATACAATAACCCATTCTTTTCCTCCTTAAATATGCTTAAACGTCTGATTTTATTTACTCTTTAATTCACGTTTTATCTCTTTTATTTCAAGTTTTGCATCAAATATTTTATCTTCATTTTTTACATAACCAAATACTTGTTCATTTGTAAGATGAAGTATCAATAATTTGAAATAACAATGAAATAGCTGTTTTCTTAATTCTTTCTTCATTCAATTTCACCAATCCTTAAATGTATTTAAAAGTCTAACTTTAATTACTGTTCGTAACAATCAATAATAGCTTGTGCCAATTTCAATGCTCTGTCTTTTGATAGTAGAATAGTCGTAGCTCCATCATCTCCATCACAGCAGATTTCAATAAGACCTAGTTTTCTTTTAAAAACATCAATTTGGTCTTCCCCACAACACTCACAAAAAGACCAAAAAATTCTTTCTCTAACTTTAACCATAACAATAACCTCCTTAATATATTTACGTGTTTATTTCTCCTTTATTTGAATTTACGTTTGATTTTTAAAAGTAAAATATCATACTCGTCTGGACTAATTACTGAGGCATAGTCGTTTTTTGTAGCTACACTTAACATTTCTTCTTGTTTATTTTTTGCGTCACTTAAATAAAGATGGTAACTACTTAAAACACTTTTTTCTCCACTATATTTATTATAGGTTGTTGCTGTTGTTACATAATGCTGAGAAGTATTATTAACTTCAATTTTACCTACATACATATTACTTTCAAAATATTTATTCATATTTATCTCTCCTTCACTTTGATAACTTAATTATATAATAAAAAGATGGATTTGTAAACCCATCTTTTACAATTATTTTAATCTTCCATTCAATAACACCTCTATCATTCCAAACATCAAGTAACTTTTAACATTTCCCAATTTTAAAAGTTACTTGAAAAACCTTTTAATTCCGTATAGCTCTATAATCAATCCGCCACTTTCAATCTTTGCTCCATGCCAAAATGACCATAGTAAAAATAAAAGAAATATTGTTCCAAAAATTAAATTGAATAATTCGCATATTAATTTAAACACACTAAACATTCTACCTCTCCCTTGAATTTATTTTAATCATCAATTTTAATTACTTTAAATAATGACTGCATACCTCTTTCATCTCGTCAAAACTTAGTGTTTCGTTATCAGAAAGTTTTTCTATACAATTACTGTACCTATTAGCCTTTACGTAGTTATTGTCACCATCACCTGATGAGGAACACCCTGTCATAAAAGCAGTAATCAACAACACTACAACAAACTTAATCATCTCATTCACTCCTATATATTAACAAAAGTCTAACTTTATTCATTAACTAAGCACATAAGTTTTTGCTCAACATCATATAAGAATCTATCACGTTCTTCTTCTATATATTCATTCAACATATCCTTCATTTCACGTTTAATCTCTTTTATTTCTTCACCTGTTGGTTTATGTTCAAATCCCTTCACAACCATATACTGACCACTTGTTTTTTTAATCTCCATATCTTTTGGTATAACTTTACGTGACCACTTACTAGCGTCTGTTTGAACATAGTCCGTTCCACAATCCTTAAATGTTCCATCTAATTTTCTACTTCTTAGGAATAATTCATAATTATAACAATCATCTAACATACACAATGTCAAACTAAGCACCCAAATTTCCATTTTCAATATCCTCCATTAATAATTGTATAATTTTATTTACATTTTATAGTCAAACCATGTGTTAATTCTTTAATTCTTCATAATGTTTTAATATCTCATTTGCAACAAATAAAGCACGTTCCTCTGATATATAAACATACTCATTATTCACACAAATAAATAAATCAGTTGTTTCATCACATGACTTGATTATAATTTCATTATCCTTATCTTCTGTACAAGATAAATATATCGTTTTCATCAACGTCACCTCCCAAACACATCTAAAACATCAATTTCATTCGCACTCGACCAAGTTTTTATCGCTTAAATTATAATTATTATAGATAAGTTCTGCCTGTTCTTTTGAAACTAGTTTAGTTTTAATTAATCTCGAATGATAATCATATGTTATAAATTCATACACATTCAACTCATTATCCACCCGTAATGCCAAGTTCCCATAAAACCCAAACTCATAACAACCATTTTTCATTTCCATCACTCCTAAATGTTAATCAAAGTTTAATTTTATTGCTATTGTTAAAACATCAAAATAAATAATAATGTTGCATAATGCACAATTTGGTCTAAAATTAACGACCATTTATTCCCCATAAGGCTAGGTGTAATTCCTCTTGCCTTGATGTAATCCATTGGAATATGTAGGCTAACAACGATTAGCACATCAATCGTAGATAACTTGTAGCCAAACAATAAACAAACGCTATAAACTCCCAATCCATAAAGAATGCAATGCGCCAACAAAATGTAATTATCCTTCCCTTTATTTCCTGCTAAGTAATCAGTTTGAAGAAAATAATCTCCAAACATATGTGCCATAATTGTTGTTAATAATAAGTTCATTTTTTATTCTCCTCTATTTCTTTAAAATTTGTATTTTTAATCTTCTTTAACAAGTAGGTCGTAAATTTTAATGTACTGTTCTCTACTTAATTTAAAATATTGGATGGCATGATTAACATCATCCACAAATTTCATCATAGATGTTTGTTCAATCTCACAAAATTGTGATAAAAATTCTTTCATATCTTCCATGTTTTCACTCTTTCAAATATCAATTTTAATTACCAAAACGATAAAACAACGTCTTTACCGTAGATTGTTTGTTTTGTAACAGTAATAGAAACCACATCATCTTGCTCTTTTAACCAATCTATAAAAGGTTTACCAACATCATAATTAACAAAATCTATCTTAGTCTTAATGTAATTCTTTTTGTCATAATAAGACCATTCCACTTCTATTTCATCTATATTCAATGCAACACCTCCTAAATGTCCTTTAAAGTCTAATTTTACTCACTATCATTGTTCGAATACTTGTTCCACAAATACTCGCTAATACATGATTTGATTTCAATTCCCATAATTACACAAGTTACACCAAACCCGAACAGTGTCACATTAACATCATAGATAAACTCTTGTGGATTCATCACTATTTGTGGGATTAAGTTTGAGAATATCAACCAAATAACAAAGAGATTGAATAAATATCCAATAATATTGCACACCAATTTTTTACCACTCATTTCATCTCTCCTTAAATGTATTTAAAATTTTGTATTTTATTATTTAATTTCCTCGAATTTTTCACATGGCATGAAAATAGGAGGTTCACCATTATGCGGATACATTTCATAAGATTCAAAAATTGTTCCACAAACATGAAATACAATTAGTCTACCTTTATAAATATCTCCTTGGACAAATGGCAAACACGTTCTGATACATTTATATTTCTTCATTTAATAACACCTCAATAATTATCGCTGTTTATGTTTTTGTTTACGAGTATATTTCTTTTTACTTCTTTGAATTCCAACACCTTGACGACTATTCTTCATATGTTCTTGTAATTCCTCTTTACTCATTTTACGAGATTTACGAGTAATTTCAATACCTGTAATCTTCATATTATCATCCCTTTCTGTTTATATAATATAATATTAAAATTAATATGTCAACACTTTTATATAAAAAAAATAAAGGATACTTAACGTACCCTTTTATTAAATTTTTTGTGTATATTTAGAACTAATCCAACCTGCACCAGACTTTAATTTAAGCCAAATTCCATTTTGACCAACAATAGTATAAACTTCATTCTTTTTAACTGTTGTAACAACAGGTGAATTAATATCAGCATTTTTACGAACATTTAAAGAGTCACAATTTACAATCTTAACTTTATATGACGTAAATGATGAATTTGATGAAGCTATTTGTTTTTTAGTTAATCCTAAATATTCAACTAAGCCTTCAACAATAGCGTCCGCATATGCTTGTTGACCTCTATCTGAAATGATTAGTTTGTAGTCATTAGCATTATCCATGAAGCCACCTTCGCATAAAATAGCAGTAGCTCTACAAGTCAATACAGTAAATTCAGCGGTCTTAACTCCACGATTTCTAACTCCACACTTAGAAGCCAATTTAGGTGCGATAATGTTTGCTAATTTTCTATCTTCTGCTGTACCTCTTGTATGCCAAAATACTTCTGTACCTGTTCCTCCCAATATGTTCAACTAAGTTCGCTACACTTAGCCAGTTCTCTTATGAACTTCTACATATTTCTATGTAGTTCAGACTATATCTTCATCCTATATAAATAGGAGCTTCCCTTTTCCATTACCAAACGCTTGTAATGTACTCTACTCGATTATATCACGTAGATACTCTTTCGATAGTCGTTGAACCTTTAATAATATTTCCATATATATCCTTTTGCTGTTTTACCACTCTTCAAAGCATGAGTTATTGTTGTCCTATGACAACCAACAGCTTCTGAAGCTAATGATGTTGATTCATATGTATTAACATATTTACCATCGACAGTATATTGATTTATCTTTTTATTAGCATGATGTAACTTCCTGTCCATGCCGTATGTGTAATGGTCTTTACCGCTTAATGCAATGTTTAAGCCATTCTCACATTTATGTTTATGATTTTCAGCATTAGTACACCACTCCAAATTACCAACATTATTATTTTGCTTATTACCATCAATATGATTTACTTGTGGTTTATTTTCAACATTTGGAATAAATGCCAAAGCAACCAATCTGTGTACTGACATTGACTTTCTCGGTTTGGAACTAATATCTACTTTCAAATAACCTTTCCTACTTACATATGGCTTTAAAATTCTCGTAGGATAATCTGTGATAATATATTGGTGTCCATGTCTTTTCTTATAGGACTCTATCGTTCCATCTTCATAAACTTTATACCCTACAAATTGTTCCAATCCTTCAATTTCATTAATCCACTTTGATTTCATAGGCTCATATCTCTCCTTACTATTATATTAAATTATATAACAAAAGGATATGAAAGTAAATTAAACTTGGAAATATTATTACTTGGCTTCTGATTGCCCTCGACTCTACGTTAGGGTATCCCAGAAATTAAAGAAGTTCTTAGTAATGTATTACTACATACTCTGGCAAAGGAATATTTTACCAGCATTATGGTGGATAGAGATATGAATATTTGCTTTCAATGAGTTAGACTTTCTTACACGAGTTGCTAAAGCAATATCTGTTGCTCCTGTTGGGTCATCAATACGGTGTACTTCTACTCCATTATAATTAGATAATCCATCCATGATTTTACGAACAACTTTGTCATTTAATGACCACTCTTTGTACACTGTTCCTAAATTTGAAGCTGTTTGTTTTCCAGAAGTTTTTAATCCATGTCCAGCGTCAATAGTAATGATTTTATTTGCCATGATACCATCTCCTTAACCAACGTTTTCAAAACGGTCATCCATTCCGTTATTATTTTCATCTACAAATAATGATTGTGATTCTGTAGTCGGATTATTTAAAATACCAATTACCACCATGATATTCAAGAAAGCATTTGCTAACTGTTCAAAATTATTAGGTAATGTAATTATATTACTTAATGACATTTGAACGAGTAAAGCGACAATAGCTCCCCATAATAACACGTTTTTTAATCTTGATTCAATAAATCCTTTTTTACGTTTACAATTACAAGAAACATTATTTGACTTAGGCATTCAATACCACCTCCTTTAATGCCTAATTAATAATTCCTTGCTATCAAATAACCAACCAACACCAGACTTTAATTTTAAAAATCCATCTTTTTCTTCAACAATAGTGAATACTTCACCTTTATGTACATACATAGTTTGCTTATCAATATTAGCGTCACGATATACAGGTACATTTTTTGAAATAATCTTAACCAAATATGGTTTAAATTCTTTGTTTTCGTACACAATATTACCATTGGAGTCAAAAACACTATACCCTAAATGTTCATCACATTTCTTTTGAGCATTTTTTAAATTCTTATAAGCTCCTACTTGTGTTTTTGAGTCCTCCCAAGTCAAGCGAACACGATACATTCCATCTTGTTCTGAAACAACACTTGTAGTTTCTGTAGTCTTAGTATCATACTTAGCTAAATCGTATTGCTCAATTAGCTTGATTAATTTTTGAGAATAATCTTCTTCTGTGCAATATCCAACAAGTCGAACTTCCTCACAGGCTTCTTTGTAGTCTTTAGCTTTTAGAACTTTAGTGTATCGTGTTCCTTGTAACAATTTAGAGTGGTCTAAGATACTTTCATCCCATGAACCATAAGCTCTCCAATTACTACCTCTCAAAGATACACTCTCACCGTTCCAAGTAGAATTAGCTTTAATACCAAACAAATTATTATGTTGCTTCGCTAATGTACTTTCTCCCCATCCACTTTCAAGGATAGCTTGTGCAATGGTTAATGAAGCTAGAACACCAGTTTTCTTCATGTCCTCTACAGCTAATGGAGCGATTTTGTTAATGAAGTTATCAGTTTTAACGCTCATTATTCCACTTCCTTTTCATAATTTAAATTAAATCTACGTCCATTCTTCTTTAATGAACAGCAGACATTAATTTCAAATCCACTTTGTTCAGCAAAATCAACTAACTTATACATTAATTCTGCTACATCCGATTCACTTCCTACTGATTGTGTTTCAGAAATCATACCGCATTCTTCGAATATCATTTTTTCTTCTTTTGTTTCATGTGGTAAAAATTCAACACAATCATCAAGAATATACTCAATTTCCATTCCATCATTCATCAATAACGTATAATACGTTTTCCCATCTTTTGAAATATTTGTTCCAACGATTACCGCTTCTTGACCTAAATATGGATACTCTTGTGTTTCTATAACAACCCATTCATTTTCATCTACTAATTCGCCATATATATTAGGTTTATATCCTTTATCAGTTAATTCAGCGTATGTCAATAATCTTACATCTGTTTTCATTTCTTCACTCTCCTTTGATATATTTTCCCTATTATTATTATATAAAACAATATAACATATATTCTAAAAAAGAGTGATTCGAAAATCACTCTCTACCTAATTTCATATCACATAATAAGACAGAATTATCATTGTAATAAATTTTTAAAATTTGTGAAGGGTCACTATTATATCGACCTTTCATAGCATGGTCATCACTACCACTCATCGAACCATTTACAGTAATTCCATCGTGCATACGAACATTATGTAAATGACCAATGATTAATTCATCTGCTCTGTAATTCATCAGCAATTCGTTGATTTTATCTTTAGCTTTATTTAGCTGTTTAAAATCATTATGACCATGTGTTAAAGCAATTCTATGATTATTAATATCAATAAGTACAATATCTTCAAATTCATTCTCATTGAAGTTGACATTGTTACAAATATCTTCTTTTAATTTTATAATCTCTGTTTTAAGTTTAACATATTCATAAATAAATGTTTCAAAATTCTCTTCACTAATAGATTCCTTAACATTAGCAGAAACACGACCATGATTTCCGTTGGCATTGTATACCTCAATTTCTCCAACTACTTGTGATAAAGTTGCAATTAAAGTTGTCATCATTTCAGAAGCAATTAAAACTTGATTTGTTACAACTTCATTTTGATGTAGTCGTGCAGAAACATGAATTGTTCCATGAATTAAGTCACCCATCAATACGATGTGTAATTTTTTAACATTATTATTCTTACAATGTCTAATTGTATCATTAATAAGTTTATTCATTCGCTTATGTGCGATTTCAATATTGTATTTATTAATAGGACTATTAATATTAACTCCAATATGCCAATCAGACAAACATAACACAGCTTCCGTTTCTTCACCATTAATCTTATATGGAGTAATATTTAATTTATAATTATAATCCATATTTTCCATTTGTCTTAGAATGCCATCAAATAATACTTCCCAACGACTTTCAGTTCTCACAAGATTGTAATATTCACGCTTAATGTCACTATATTTCATTTGTTCTTTACGAACTTGAATTTCTTTCATATCAAGTTCATTTATCTTATTTAATGTTTCATCATCTAATTCTTCTTTATTCCCAATTAAAGGTAACATTCTATTTACAATGTAATATGCCTTACGTGAAGTATCTTCCCCATATGTAGCACCATCTGTAATTAAACTACACCAATCACTATACTTCATACCATATTCATTTCTAAAGTTTGTAATCCTCTTAATATAATTAATGCGATTTTCATTTTCTCCCTGTAACCATTTCTCGTTCATAATAACACTTCTCCCAAAATTTTTTTATTTTTCATAGAATATATTTTAATTCCGCAAATATAATATATAAATTTATTAATAATAAATAATATAATAAATAATATATAATATATATATTATTTATATATATTATTATTTATATATATTATTATTTATTTTTATTATATAAACAGAATTGATATATATTCTAAAAAAAAATAAAAAAATAAAACATCAAAACATATTGCAAGTCGTTATCACTTATGATATAATAATAATAAAAGAAGAGTGTCCATTTCTGAACACTCTCAATCGGATTAATCTTCTAATAACACTTCTAATAATTCTTCCACTTCAGAACGAATAATAGATGGTACTTGTTCTAATGTTTTCTTACCTTTAATGATAAGTGTAGCATAAATCATAGCCATTATACCCTTCACCTCTTTGAAAAAGTTGATTGTTTTTCTAAATAACTTAATCATTTTTTAAGTAATTCTTCCACTTCTGACTTAATGTGTGGTGGAACATCTTCTAATGTTTTCAATTCACGCTTAATTAAGTTGGCGTAAACTGTTACCATATTTGATGAAAATGTTTCGATTTCTTTTAATTCACACGTTGATACATTTTCATCATTTGATAAAACCATCTCATAAAGTTCAGTACAGCTTAACATTGTCATGACAATTAATTCTTCATTTATAGTTACTTTTTCTTCTAGTTCTTTGTTTTTAGATACCAAATTTTCACTTATAACTTTCATTTCATATAATTGTCTTGATAAATTGATTAAACCATTCATCTTACTTCCTCCTTTTTATGGAATAACCTCTATATATAATATACAGAGGTTATATAATTTATTCTAAAATGCTTTCAAAAATTTCAGTTGTTGCCATTAAAGCTGTATCAATTTCATCTGATTGAGATTGAATGTTATCTTGAATAGTTGCTTGTGCTTCGCTAATTTCTTGATATTTGATTGTTAATGATGACATATCTTTTGAATTATCTGTAGCAACTTCGGCACTGACATTAGGTAATAATGATTGTTTTGGAACTGTTACTTCTAAATGTGTCACATCTTCATATGATTTGATTTTGGGAATTGTATTACCATCTTGGTCTACTACACTTAAATCAACTGTTTTAACGGACTTATTAATGAGTTCGTATTGAATAGTAATTGGATTAGATTGTAAATATTGTTTAACTCCATTAACATCTTCAGTTGATAGTTTGCTTTTTTCAATTCTAAAACGAATAATGTTCCCATTATCCCAAGATGCAACGCCATCTTTATCATAAGTGTCGTTATTCATAGCTTCATGTGATACCACTGGCAATTTGTCGCAATTTAATTTTGAAATATTTTTCATAGTTGGAATTGGTGTACCAACGCCAATTGTTGATGTCGTATTCCACCACGAATTTACATCTTGACTACCATCCAACACAATCTCACCAACACGTTCTGTCACTTCACCTGTCATCAAATCCAATGTATCTCGTACATCGCCAATCTCACGTAAAACTACATCTTCATTACAAGATAAAATACTTGATTTATAGGGTTCGCATTCTGTTGCAGTAGAACCTTGTTCAATTTGAAGTTTAAATGTCACACCATCATAGATTTTTCCTTGTTGAAGTCCAATATGAATATTTGATAATTTAATATCGGTGTCTAATGTCCATCGTCCAGTATGTAATTTTGTCCCATCGCTTGTTGAAAAATACACAGTTTCTTGTGTTCCATTGCCAATAAGATTGTAATAATAATTCCCTTTTCTTAGTGTTATAGGAGTGCTTAAATTGTGTGTGTTCCATAAATTGTCTGATGTATAATTTCCAGAAAAATCTATTTGTGAGTTATTAAAAGTAATCATAACTCCTTTTTTTGTGTTAATAGTTCCCTCATACTTAAACAAATTCTTCCCAACAGTGCATAAAATAGGCATTTGATTTTGCATTACAACCGATTGCATACCTGTGAAATAATCAACATTTCCTTCAACTTCACCTTCAATTAACATAATCTCATTACATTTAGCACCAACACCATAATAAGACAATTTATCATTAGTTAATGTGCTAGGTGTAGTGATAACCTTACGTGTTTCACCATCTACAAATGTAACTTCTGTGCCACCTAAATTAACTGTTAATGGTTTATCATTACGTTTTAAATCAACAGTGTATTTAGTGTTCGGTTTAATGATAGTTGGATATGATACTGATTTGCCAATATTTACCGTTGGAGTTAATTCGTCACTTGAAGCATTTACATGAGTTGTTCCATCAAATACATGAATTTTGTCGATTTTGATATTGTTTTGGTCTACTACATTTAAATCAACTGTTTTAATTGATTTTTCTTCGAGAATATAAGCCACTTTAATAGGATTTCCGTTAAGATATTGTTGTTTAACCCAATTCTTAAATCCATTTATGTCTGATGTTTCTAACTCTGTCTTAGGAATAAAGAAATGAAGTGCGTATGAACCTCCAATACAACATTGCCAAGTTTTATTTGCACCGTATAATGCACCTTGGAATCTATCTGATATTGGTGCAACAAGTTTTTTATTTAAAGGTAAATTGGCGCTTCTAATGTTAAGTGTTCCATGGAAGTCAGTATCTACACTTGGAGCGGTACTATAACCATAACCACTTTCATCACCTGTTAGGGTTATTTGATAAATATTTTGAGTCACTTCACCAGTCAATAGATTCAACTCGTCTTTAACATCACCAATTCCACGTAATGTTACTCCTTGCGAGTATGGCTCATATGAAGTTGCAGTAGAACCTAACTCTAATTGGATATTTTTAACTGTTACAGTATTTGATTGCGGTGTATCTGTATTATTTGCAGAAACACACAACACAACATCTCCTATAAAGTTATTTGGAAAAGTAAACGTTTTTGGTGTTTTTATCCATTGATAATGGTGGTCACCATTACCATCTTGATAACTGATTTGCACTGTTCCCATATCCTTTATATCTGACTCATATAAGCAACTACCAATGACAGTTTTACCCGCAAAGAAATCTTTGTCTAATATAAAATTGGCACTTACATACGTCCCCGAGTCAGCGCTAGAAACTGTTATTTGATTTGTATCTTGAACAACAGTTGCTTGGCTGTCTGTTATAGCATCATATGGTCTATTCATGTCAAACAAATTCTTCCCTGTTGTCTTTAAAACAGGCAATTTAACGGATTGCATATCCTCAAAGTAAGGAATATCTACGTTTGTATAGTCACCCTCTAAAACCATAACATCTGAAATGGTTATTCTTTGACCTAAATTATATGCCTCGGAATTGCTAAATACCCCTAACCAACTGTTAGATGTTTGATTGTAATTGTATAATACTTTATTTATTCCTAAAGTTGGGTTATGTCTAATTTGACCACTCCAACCACCGCCAATTCTCAATATTCCGTCTGCACCATCGGGTATTTCTAAAGAGGTAACGTTGAAAATAATGGTTAAAGTTTCATTCTGTAAATTTCTAATAACATTTATTTTGCAGTGTGAATTATTATAATTTCCAACTTCGTTCGAAGTTACATCATTAACCAAATTCACCAACGTCTTACCCGATAAAATTGCACTTTTAATCGCACCTTCGCTAGTTCCATTGATAGTGAAAGACGTTCCACTATAATCTTTGTCAAAAGATGTATAATCATCGTTTTCAGTATCTTCTAAAACACAGTTTACTAAAGTATTACCACTTAGTTCTAATGATTTAAATGGTTTTTCAACAGTATTATACATTGTTTTCATTGCTTCTGAAAATTCATATAATACATAATCAATATTACCAATACCACCATTTTTAATTAAATAGGCTAATAATAATTCATAACGTGATTGGATTGGTTCTACATCAGATAAATCAAACTCACCTCTAGCTAATTTATCAAGTAATATTTCTGAACGTGATTGAGGTTGTGGTAAATTAGAAACGTTCCCATCTAAAATAGCTAAGAAAAATTGTTCTGCTCTTGATTGTGGTTCGATATTTGGAATTTCACCTGTAATTAAAGCGTTTGCAAATTCTTCGATTCTTGACATTGGTGTTGGAAGATTTTGATAATCTAAACAACATAATGCGTACAAGAACCATTCTATCCTACCTACTAAAGCTGTTCCGTCTGGTAATATCAAGGGTTCATTAGGGTCAATTAACACTGTATCAGATGGGTTTGTAATTTTCTTCATTATTTTTCATCTCCTATTTCTCTAATTTCTCTTGCTATTGACGTTTTAAATACTCAATAGCAATTAAGTCATTCGTTTTGAATTAATAGACATTCGCTACCTATCTTTATTTAGTCGATTAAAATTTAGTTTTTAGACATTTTCATTTCTCTTCTTCTGTAACTAACTCACGAGCATCCATTAAAGCAATCAATTCGTCATATTCTTCTTCAATCAAGTATCCTCGTTTCAAGTAATTCCCTAGCTGACGTTCTAAAGTTTCTCGAACGTATGCTCCACCTAAAATCATAATTTTTGCTTGTTCATATCTGCTTAATGCCACTGTTCTTTCTCCTCCAATTCTAAGATTAATTGCTTGGGTTGCTACTAAAATACCAGAATCTTCTAATGCCCATTCAAGTTCACACACTCGATAATCCATATCCCAAGTAGTTGCAATAAGATTAACTGAGTTATCTTCTAAAGAAGAAACACGATTGTTTAGAGTCTTCCCTTTAGAAGATACTCCATAATTAATAACAATAACATCTTCATTGTCTTCAAAATCTAAAACAACTAGCGTTTGAGTTTCTTCGTTAAAGGTTGGTTTGTTTCTTTTAACAGGTTTAAAACCGTGCGTTTTCATTAAATCACCATCTAAGTTAAAGTTTAAAATCAAACGACCATCCTCTAGTTTATAATTTTTAGGTGCTTCAATCAAAGCTCCATTTACCACTTTTGCGTATGTCATATCATCGCCCCTATTCTAAATAAATTTTCGTAAATACAATTTCTGTATCTTCCGACTCACTGGCACGTAACTGAATTTGAAGATTAACCGTCTTATTTGTAACATTCGCCCGTAACTCTATGCTAAAGTGTGTATCGTCAATCATATTATCTCTTAAATAAGCGAGGTCATAAGACGAAATCCATGTGTTAGTACCGCCCTTTGTGATGTACCCTTCAATTAAAAATTTACTACCGTCTTCGACTGGGATATTGTTGTTATAGAATATGGAATGGTTGCCAGTCGAGCGAACAGTTAAAGTATCTTCTGTAATTTCATACTCTGATTGAACGGTGTTCCACCCTGTTATCTGTGTAATATCTCCTATGTAACCTCCATCAGTCATTCCGCCACCATTGCCTCCTGTGGAGACAGTAGCTCCTGTGTAAATGTACTTGAAGATGTTAATTGAATCCATAGGACGACCATTAAAATCAAAGAATGCTTGGTTATCTACCGCACTACCATAATTATAGTCTCCAACAATTTCATGGTCATATTCAGAAGCATATTTACTAGCCCATCCAGAACCATATTGACCCCAAATAGGTTCATTATCAGCCCAAACAGTACCGACAGGAATCCACGCACACTCCCAATAAAAAACTCCAATACCTTTGTTTCCAATTTCATGAATAGCTTGACAAACATCCCTCACGTGTTGAGCTTGTCCTTGAACACTAATTGGGTACTTCATATCCCCTATTTTTTCAGACAGTGCATTTGCATAATCATCTCCGTTATCCTTTGTATAAGGGTACTGAGTTTCAGCCACCATAACCTTCTTGCCATATGTATCCGCAATGTATTTTAATTCTGATTTCAAATTTGCTATAGAACCGTGAATGTTAGGGTAGTATGAAGAAGCAAACACATCGTAATCAACGTTATTATCATGATAATCTTTTGAAATCCATTCGTAGCCACTGTTGGGTTCCGTATTGTGAACAACGATTAGTATGTTAGGGTTGATTTCTCGAATTGCACGACTACCAGCGTTCATTAATCTTGCTAAATCAGAGAATGGAACTACTGTATAATCACTTCCCATATCCCAAGTAACACATCCACAGAATCCGTAGCCTGTTTCATTTCCAACTTGAACCATGTTCACATCTACACCAGAGTTAATGATTCTAGTTAGACTCTCTTTGGTGAAGTTGTAAATAGCGTCAACTCTTTGGTCTACTGTATAAGATTGCCACGCTTTGGGAGCTTTTTGTTTAGCTGGGTCTGCCCAAAAGTCTGAGTAGTGAAAATCAATTAAAACTTTCAAGCCGTTTCTAGTGGCACGTTTTCCCAATTCGATGGCTTTTTCAACATCACAATTACCTCCACCGTAACCATTTCCATCGTTGTCATAAGGATTATTCCAAACTCTAATGCGAACATGGCTGACTCCAGCTTGTGCTAAAACTTTAAAAACATCAGCTCTAACACCCCAAACATCATAGAATTTAACACCACTTTGTTCTAGTGATATAATACTAGAAACGTCTACACCACGAATAAAGTCTTTGCTTAAACCATTAATCTTTTGAATATTGATTGATGGTTCTGGATAAGGTAGTTGTTCTTCTATACTCATTAAAAGTTTTTTACTCATAAACAACCCACCCCCCAAGCCAAGTTCCATTTACATATGTAAAGATGAACTCGTATGTTTTTAATGCTTGAATGTCAGGTGTTTTTTGCCATTTCACGGATGGGAATGTTAAAGTTAATTCGGTTTTCGCTTCAAAGAATAAATGGATTTGTGTAAATTTAGATACACTTGGAAGAGTAATGGTGTTACTATTTGACAACGTAGTATATTGATATTTGTCAGATGTTAATGCTAATTTGCCATTAGAAACGTTTGTCGTTGCCAATACTTCTGTGTAATCTTCTCCTTTATCTCCCTTGTCACCTTTTGCCCCAGCAACACCTTGAAGACCTTGAGTTCCACGAATGTTGCCAGAGTATTTCCATTGCGCTACACTTGCATCACCACTAGCAGAACAAACATAGATATTACCTAAGTCAGCACTTCCAGGCTTAGTGTTGATATACATATCGTAAACCCGTGCGTTTGATATACCAGTATTAGGGAATACGGTTCCACTCGTAGAAGTTCCAGTACAGTGATAACCATTGTACCATTTAGAACCATCTGCACCTTTATCTCCCTTATCTCCTTTTTCACCTTTAATATTTATAGTATTTGGATTTGTTAATCCTTTATCGTTTGTCCATGATAAATTACCTAAAGAATCAACGCTAGGCATAAAAGTTGCACCATTTTCACCTTGAATACCTTGTTCACCATCTGCTCCTTTTAATGATGATAACCATTCTGTTTCTGTTAGTGGAGTTTCAGTTGTATTTTCGACATAAATTTCATAAGCAGATTTACCATCTACACCATTAGTTACCGTTGGTTTATTTAATAAGTCATTATAATCACCACTTGTTGCAACGGTTGCTAAATCAGAAATATTGACTTTCCCACTAATATCAATATGTTCTGTAAGATAACCTTTTGCGTCCAATTCAGTTTCAGTGATATATTCTTTTGGAATAGTAGTAATGAAACCTACATCATTGGTTAATTCAGATGTTTTTGTTGGTACTGTTGGTATTTCTGTTTTTAAAGCATAGCCATCTAAATTAGGAATATCAGATACATTTGCTTTAGTAGCTAATTGTGTATCTACATAATTTTTATCAACATCAACAGTAGGGATGGTAGGTTTGCCAATTAAATCATTGTAACTTCCACTTATAGCAACTGTCGATAATCCATTAATGCCGTCTGCTGTATGACTATGTGATACATCTGCCTTTGTTGATAAATCATCTTTTGTTGCATATCCGCTTAAATCAACTTCACCACCGCCACCTAAACTAGCTTCTGCGATTTTGTTTTGAACATATGTTTCGGTAGCATAACCATCAAGGGATGGAATATCAGATATATTAGCTTTGGTTGATAATTGAGTATCAACATAATTTTTATCAACATCGACAGTAGGAATAGTGGGTTTATTAGTCAATGAGTTATAATTTCCATCAAAGTTAGATTTATTATTCCATTCAGTTACTTTAGTTGACGTAATGCCATCTAATACGGTTTTATTAGTATGACTATGTAATTCTGTTTTATCTGCTTTCATTGAAATGTCTTGATGTTCAGTAAGATATTGTTCATGAGTATGCCCTACATCTGATTTAGTTGCCAATGATGAATTTAATTCATCTTTAGTAGCTAAACCACTCAAATCAACTTCTCCACCACCTAAACTAGCTTCTGCAATTTTATTAGTTACAAATACTTCTGTTGCATATCCTTCAAGAGACGGAATATCAGATATATTTGCCTTAGTAGATAATACAGTGTTTAATTCTGTTTCTGTTATATATTCTGTTGGAATTGTTGTTATATAACCGCTATCATTAGTAAGTTCTGAAACTTTTGTAGGCACTGTAGGGATTTCAGTTTTTAATGCATATCCTGTTAAATTTGGAATATCTGTTACATTTGCCTTTGTCTCAAGTTGAGTATCTACATATGCTTTATCAACATCTATAATTGGAATTGATAAATCTGTAATATCCGCTACAACGTGTGTATGTGATACATCTGCTTTATTTTCTAATAATGTATTTATTTCTTCTTTTGTATAATATATACTGACATCAATAGTTACGGCATCCATTAATTCAGATGTTTTCATACGTTTTGTGATACCGTTATCTTGAATTAATAAATCTTCTGTACCTTTTACTCCAATTTTTAAATCATAATCTTGAATTTGTTTTGTTGGAATTGATGATGTAGCGGTTTTAGTTTCATCAGCAGATAAAGCAACAGCATATGTTTGTGATGAAACTTGTGTACCAATATTTAAACCGTTTCCGTTTTCATCAACAAGAATATTATTATCTTCATCTGCTAGTAACACTTGGTTCAATACCACTTCTCCATCGTAGATATTTTCTCTAATTTCAAATTGAAAAGGAGGTAACGTTACTTGACATCCATCTTCATCTGATAATTGAATTTGCATACGTGAAATACCTACGTGTTGTGTGTGCGTTGAAGATAAATAAAAAGTTACTGTATTATTTTCAATAACTGTACTTTCAATACTATCAACACCTAACGGAGTTTCAATAAATAATATTGCACTCAATGGAGTAACTGGCATTGACGCTCTTACTTTTACACCATTTTCTACATTGATACCGTATTCATTTATTTCAAATTTTAATTTTAATTGGTCATTTTGATAGAATTTAATATTGCTTGATAATTTTATATCATAATCATTTACGGTTAATGATATGGATTTGTTTAAAGACATTTCTTATTCTCCTTTCATAAATTTTATTTTCTTCCAAGACTATCTACTCTTTTTAGAGATTTTATTCTTCCATTTCCTTTCTTTATAATATATAATATGCTATTATATATTATATAAATACTATTTAATATATATTCTATATTTTTTCTATTTTTTTACATTTTTATCCCTTTGCAATGAGATTAAAAAAATAAATCAAATTCAAATTTAAAAAATAAAAAAGAAAAAAGAAAAAAGAAAATGATTTAAAATTAAAAAATATCCCTTAATATAACCCATAATATATATAGATATATATTCCACTCACGCAATCCTTGTGTAAATTATATTAATACGTTTCCTCCCTCTAGTTTTTATATACAGAACCGACAAACTGTTATAGTGCTTTAGAAATAAATACGTGCCATAATTGGTGTGAATTGGCTATCGTTATAAACTTATATTTAGTTCTGAATCGCTATAAGTCAACTAATGACACGTCAGTATAAGTTTAATACCTACTATGAATTATCACACTGTCGATAGTAGTTACCGAAATTAAGTTTTACGTGATATGCACTATGAAAATATATGAATAGGTACTATCACCATACCTATATTTATATTATATATATAGAAATATATTATATTCTATTTTTTTTGAAAAATATGTATTATATATGTCTATTTAGTGTTAAAAATGTGTTTTTACTTCCAAATTATGCCAAAAATAGCCTATTTTACTGAATAAAATCACTGTTTTATTCATAAAAAAAGACGTATTTTCATACGTCTTAGGCTACATTGAAGTATTTAAAGAAGTTTTCCTTGAAATAATCAGAAACAATGAACTTTTCAATATCTTTCGTATATGTAATAATTTCTTTATTACGTTCATCGTTAGTTGAGCGAACCATAGCCATATCTTGTTTGACGAATGTGTCTTTAAATAAATCCGTTGGCTGTGGTGTAGGTTTGGCTTCTTTATATTCTTTACCTTTTTTATTAAATGTTACATATTTAATATATCCAATGTTTCGTAAAAATCTAGTCCATTCGATAAAGTTTTCGCTGATAAGAACATCATTTTCAAATAAAATGTCACCATAATGCTTCATGACATAATCTCTAATCTGTGGAATTGTAATAGTTCCATCATCACAAACTAATACCTTGCCTTCATTATTAGACAATTCTCTAAACTCTGACAATGCTTGTAATTTTTGCATATCACTACTATTATTGTCTAATAAAATAAGACCGCATTTTTGTAATGGACTAAGCATTGGTGTATTTGATTGTTCTTTTAATTTTTTCTCACATTCAATAAAATATTTTCTAACCGTCATTCCGATTTCAGAACGTTGTAACATTGCAATGTGCTTCGCCATTTCTAGTGTTAGGATGTAATCTGTTTTATTATGACCACCTCGTCCTTTTTGTTCCCCCATTTGGGTGAGCAAAACATAATCACTATTTTCTTGGAATCCGTACTTAATCATTTTCTTAATCCATGTTGTGAAATCACGACCAATCTCTAACACCTTATGTAGTTCACGACCACTTACTAACTGCTGTCCTTGTTCGTTTGTTTGAATTTTAATTAATTCGTTCATACTCTCACCTCTTATAATATTTAGTAGCTTCCCTTGCTACATTTATAATATATCATATAAAATAAGAGTTGTCTACAAATTTTTAAATAAAATTATATAAAATAAAAAAGAGGGTTTAACCCTCTAATTATTATTTTATAAATCTGATAGATTTTTTGTTTCTTGTTGTTGTATTCCATCTTCTGAGAAGTATTTTAAAAATGAGTTTTCTTTAGGACTATCATCATACAATTTAGTTGTAGATGTGTCGTCATGTCCCACAATATCAGCAATAATATCTAACGGAATACCTTGTTCCTTTAAATAAGTAACATATTTATGACGTAGACAGTGATTATAAATGTCCATATCCATTAAACGTGAACAAGTTTCTACAAAACTATTTGCTGTTGACTCTTTGGCTTGTACCCATTCACCATCTTCTTTAGTTACAAATAGATATTCACAATCAATACCTTTTTCTTCACGTTCCTTATCCCACAAATCCAAATAATAATCGACTTTGCTTTTTAAAATATATTTATTTAATTTTTTCCCAGCACTTCCACGTCCTTTAGTTCTGATTAATGGTGTTTTATATAATCCACTCATTACATTTTCATTACAGAACCATTCACGTTTAAATTGGATTGTTTCAGCTTTTCTTGCTCCACCATAAACAGACATAGCAATAAAACAAGCTACTTGATAACGACCTGTATCAATCAATACATCAAGTAATTCTTGAACATCTGTATCAGATAAGACAGTTTTCTCTCGTACTGTATTTTTAGGTGGTGGTGGAATTTTACCGACAATATTTCTGAAATTTGGGTATTCATCATCAAGAATAGTTTCAATATAATTGGATAAACTACTCATAGTAGAACGTAGATTATTGATACGAGCAGAACTTAATCCATTTCGTACCATAAAATTCTGCATATTAATAATGTCACGTTTTGTAATTTCCGTAAATGGTTTATCTTTTGCACGTTCATGCAACCAACACATAATAATATTTAAGTTACTTTTATAAACCTTGATTGTCTTAGGTGCTTTATCTGTTGTCACCATATAATCTAAGAAATCATCCATTAGTGTTCTATTATCATAATTAATTTTGTCTAATATTTCTCCATCTGATTTTAAAACACGATTTGTTTTTCTACCCATCGTACCATCTCCTTTCGAGTTTTGACATTAAAGCAAGGTTGAACCTAATAAAGCTGTTATCAAAACACCGCCAATAGTTGTAATAAACCAAAATATATAATTTCCTTGTTTTTCTTTATCTTTTTCTCTTGACGCTTTTAATTCATCAAGAATTCTATTTTGATTTTCAAGTGTTTTGTTTTGATTTTCATTTGTAGCTTGAATTCGTTCACATACAATTCGTAATTCAGTGATTAACCCATTTGAGATTTCGATTTTATCCCTTAACTTTCCAATATTTTCATTATCTATTTCTTGTTTTGCTTTAATTTCTTTTATTTCTGATTCTATTTGACTTAGTTTTTCATGAACATACTCCCCTGTCATTGACATAAATTTCACCTTTCCTTAATTATTAATTCTTTCCATTGCAATTCTCCTTTCAACCCACCACTTTATTCATTTATTCTTCTAATTGTTGTCGTAACTTAACAATCTCTTCGCGAGCTTGTTCTAACTCTGCTTTAAATAAATTTTTGTCAATAACGATTTGTGCAATCTCCTGTGACATTGCTTGAATTGTTTTAACTAATACTTGTTCATCCATGATGAACCCTCCTTAAAATTATTTCACTAATTGAGTCATTGATTGTTCAATTAATGACTCTAATTTTGTGATTTTTTCTTCTAATAATTCTCTTTTTTGAATTTCTACTTTTAAAGCTCCCATAACAGCAGTAGTGAGTCCATAGGGATTAACACTTAACATAGTATCTGTTGAACCATCAGCACGTTCATAGTTGCCCTCAACCAAGATTTGCTTAGAACACTTATATTTCTGAATGTCTTGTGCCATAATTCCCATATGAATATTAACTTGCTCTTGACTATTGCTCAAAGCTAATTTACCTAATCTATTTTTAGTTAAATCTTCTTTATTTTGATTTAGCATAACATAATTATAGATGTCGGTATCTTTAACCATTTCATAACATTCTTCTATGTCTGTGAACCCTTGCTTAACTTTGAATCGTTCATCAGATGTTTGAATAGTACCATTAGATGCCCACACCGTGTGCCATCTATAACCAGAACTTCCTAAATATGAATAAACAGTCGATGAAGGACATAACCACTTAGATTGAATATAAATTGCGGAATTACTGTCGTTTGGCTTAGACGATAACCATAAATCACCCAAATCATTTTTCAATCCATTACAATAGACCTCTTTTACATATCCATTAGCAAATCGCCAAGCACTTGTTCCCAAAGCACTATTAGCACTATCCCAACTAGAATCGGCAGTTTGATATGGAATAATACCGCTTGTAGTTGTTCTAATCCAATTAGAAGTCGTGCCATCATTTAGGGTAAAACCTTGATAACCATTTATAGTAGTTAAGGCTTTTGACGCTCCAATGTCCGCAGGTGTTGGCTTTTCATATGACGTGTAAATCTTATAACCAGCATATGTCATTGTTTTGTCTGCCTTCAACCTTAACCAATTATTAGTTGTATTTGCTATGAATGTATCAGTAGTTTCCTCATGATAACCAAAACGCACCTTTCCGTTTGGGTCTGTTTTAATATATACTGAATTTCCTGAATAAATTTCACTTGTTGTGTGAAGCTGTCCACCAACATCTAAAACTCCTTTTTCATGAATTTTTCCAACTCCAACACCACTTTTTTCAATGTTTAGCAATGCAGAAATAGTTGAAACGTCAAGTGTTGAAGTTGTTGTTCCAAAACTATCCTTAACTTTTAATTGAATATTGTAAGATGAAGTTGTTGAAAATGTTTGACTCAATACTTTTGTCATCGAACCACTATACGAACTTAAATTTGTCCAATCGACACTTGTAGTATAAGATGTAGCACTATTTGTTTTATATTGAATAAAATATTGTTTGGCATTACTGTTATTACTTGCTAAATTGGTAATTTCCCACGAAAAATTTACAGCAATATAAGCACCACTACTAGATTCAGTACCTTTACTATCACATCTAAATGCTCTCGCACTAATAGTTGGAGAAGAATAAGCATGAACTGTTACTTTTTGACTTGCTTGTGCTGTGCGTCCACGACTATCTGTTACTTTAACTACAAATGTGTAATCACCAGCACCTAATGTTCCTGTTGTCGCACCACTAGATGATGTACCATTTAAATGTCCACCTGTAATACTATATGATTTAATCGTAGAACCATAAGAACCACTAGCATTAGTTGGTTTTACGGTAAATGTTGTCTTACCAGCAACGTTTACACCACTTGTCTGATTGTTTGCCGTAACCGAAATTCCTACTGACGGAACTACGCTACTAGGAACGTTCAATGTGAGCGTTTTAGTTGTTTCTGCTATCCACGAACCATTAGTACCTGTTAATGTTTCAACTTTAACTGTCGCTGTACCACTTGTTGATGTTGTAATCTTATTACAGTAACTCATACTTGGTGTAAATGTATAAGATGTATCGACATTTTCAGCTAATAAATACGTTGTTCCACCTAAAATTAATTTAACTTTGTGCTTATATGCACTACTATTTCTAGTAATATTAACCGTAACAGAGTCACTACCAATAGTGGCAGAACTTCTGCTTAATGACATAGATGAACCACGAGCAATAGTATCTAGTTTAACTGTAGCACTACCGCTACCTGTTTTAGTAGTATAAGTACCACTACTACTTAAACCATTCGAATAACTAAAGCTAATTCCGACACTCGCTGTACCATCATTATTATGATTTACTGTCCATGTACGTGAACCTAATAAGGTTTTCCCACCAATGTTGGCACTTTTATTTGATGTAACGGTTGTACCATTAATAACACAGCTCCAATAAGAAGATGATGTTGTATAACCATTACCATTTAAATAAACTTTTGCTGTGACACTAGAAGTATTTGCATTTGTGTTAGCTGTTGAAGTCCATTCACAAGTTAATATATATCTACTATTGTCACAAGAACCATTTATAGTTCCACTAGCCATATATATACACTCCTTCCATTATATATTATATAAAAAAGTATTCATTATACTCTATTTTTCAAATAAAAAAAGGGAATAAAATTCCCTTTTTATTGCCATTTAAAGACGATACCACCCTTATCAGATTTAGTCGCTACAATGCTACCAATCTGTAAATCATTATTGATTTGAGCGTAATTGATATATAGTTTTTGATTTGACATATAAGCAACTTCTTGATTGTTGTCAGTGAATGATAGTTTAGTATCAGTAATTTTTGTTTTAAATCGACCTTCATTACCATTAGTTGTAGCAAATAATTCCAACCAACCTTCATCAGAAAACTTCATATGCTTAGCAATAGTGTTTAAGTTCTGCTCATTTGATGATGATTTTGAAATTGCTATATCGACACTATTTGATAATGATGTAATAGAAGATTTTGTTGTATCAAAACTATTTTTAATATAGTCATCAATCGCACTTCGTAAGTGACTATAATATGTTCCATATAGTAAAAATGCGTCTTTTACTACTGAATTTGATAACTCAGTATCAGTATCCATGCTTTCTAAGCAAGGGTCTAATGCTGTATGTAAATTATCGTATGCCACTTTGTATTCATTATAAATACCTGTGATAGAACTATCATTGTACGATTTTACAGTTTTCGTCACATCATCATATTGTGCGTCAATCTCTTTTAAATCAGAAGCGATTTGAATTTTTTCATATGCTGTTATAACATCATCACTAAAGGCAGTATCAAGTCGTTTTGTTAGCTGTTCATCTGTTTTAATTAATGGATTAATTGCTGTATTAATATCATAATCAACATCTTCTGGAGAAGGTGTCCAATCCGTTGAAACATTACCGATTTCAAATTTAGGCTTTCTGTACCACACTGTACCATTTCTAAATAATGATAGTCTGATACCAACCGAATGTGCGTCAGTTGTTAAATTGGCACCAGAACTAACGGATAAGCCTGTGAATAAATCACTTCTCTTATATGTTACCCTAGTCCAAGTTTTATTTTTGATGGTCTGTGGAACACATTTTGATATACCAACATCTGTCCATCCAATTCTTGTTCCACTTGAATTGTACACTTCATAAATAAATGGAGTTTGAACATCCCAACTAGTAGTGTTTTCAACTTGTAAATCAATGCTAAATACAATCGGACTATTCACATCACCTATTTTGTCAATAGGGATTTTTGGAGAATAGAAACTTTTAATTGAGTTTGCTGTTAATCCACTAGCACTATTACTAATCACAGTAAATCCATTACTATCAATACTTGTTGTGAAACTACTTGAATTATTCCACTTATTAACTAATTTTTGTGTGTCTAATAAAAGATTTCGACCACCAATTTCTAATTCAGTTACATCATACAATTTAACGATAGTCATAGTGTCATAAATAGCACTATCACTTGTAATTACTTTAAATACAACAGTTGTATTTGCACTTGTAAATAAATTAGATGATTTAGATATTTGTAAATTATCACCACTCACAGTTAATCCATTTGAACCGCTTGAAACGTTTGTCCATGAACTTCCACCATTTGCACTGTATTGCCATTTTGAAAAAGTGACATTTTGTAATGAAGGTGTAAGCGTAATTGTGTTTGGGAGGAATGTTGTACCACCATCAGTTGACTTGAATATTTGTGTTGAAGCCATAATATCTACTGATTTTGCATTTGCACCACTTGCCCCTGTCGCTCCTGTTGCACCTTGTTTTGATTTAGACCAACTAAACGTCTTAGTAAATGATTTACCATCTGCATTGATAATAATATCAAACGAACCTACATCCGCTAATGATGCACCTGTGTTTGCTTTAATAGTAATTGTATCAGTTGTTTTTGATAGTGTCAAACCATTTACAGTAGGTAAAGTTCCGATAGTAAATGCTAAACTATTGCTACCTTTATATGCTAAAATGTTTGTAGTAGTAGTTTGTGCTTTTGTGACATTACCTGTATCATCGGCAACAAATGTGAAGTTTTCATTTGTTAAGAATATAGTGTATCCATCTTCACCATCAGTACCACTTAAACCGTTTTTAGACTTAGACCATGAGAATGTTTTTTCAAAAGTAATTCCGTCTACAATCACAGGAATTTTAAACGTTCCTGTATTAGCTAAAGACGTACCTTTATTAGCTACAATGGTTACAGTGTTTCCGCTTTTGCTTAATGATAACCCTGCAACAGTAGGTAAAGTTCCGATAGTTGGAGTAATAGATGTTTTACCTTTATATGCAATAGCTACTGTTGTTATTGTAATTGCATTTTCAATATTTCCTTCATAAGTAGAAGGGAATGTATGATTTTCATTTGATAAAAGAACTGTGTAAGCGTCAGCTCCATCTTCACCTACAAATCGTACCCAATTATAATCTGAAAATACAGAACTATCCGTAGGGTTAGTATCAACATAAGTACCAATCCAAGTACCTAATTCCTCACCGTTATTTGCTGTAAATGTTTTACCATCATTAGAGTATTTAGTGTGTAAATAAGACGAACTACCATTTGCGCCAGCAATACCTTGCTCACCATCTTTACCGTCAGCACCTTTTACAAGTGTCCAAGTATAAGAAGATGGAGTTGTAGGAGCTACATTATTTGTAGTTGTTGCTGTACCCATATATTTTGTTTTAGCATTAGGTGTACTTGTCATATCAGAACCGTCAGAAAATTCACTGTATCGGATAAAGAAATATGTGCTAATACCGTCTTTACCATTTGTACCGTTAATACCGTCAATACCATTTTGACCACGCTCACCTGTGATACAAACAGGATTTGACTCAGTTTGAGTACCATTGCTTAAATAAGTAATTGTTTTCGACCAAACATATTTACCATTTACCCATGTTGGAGCTGTTGTAGTCCATGAACCACCTTGTAATGAAGTAGCACTTGTTGATTGATAATAGAATACATCTACATTTTCAACAGATACACCACCGTTTAATCCATCAGCACCATCTTTACCTGTAACACAGATAGGAGATGTTGTAGTTGTATTACCATTCGAATAAGTGAATTGAGTTCTTGTCCAAATGTATTTACCTTTAACCCATGTCGGTGCTGTAGTTTGCCATGTACCACCGATTAAAGTTTGTTGTGAATCAGATAAATAATATTGTTCTTGAATTTCTGTAATACCAATACCATCATTACCGATTGTACCGTTAGAACCACTTGAAACCTTGACGATTGTGAATTCGTCATATACATCACCAACAGAACATTTAAAGGTTACGTTTTTAACGTTAGGATTGTTAAAAATTGTACTATTATCATGGAATACATTATAGTAATTATAGTTGTTATTAGCGATTGGTGTCCAAGATGTTTCACCAGAACGTCTAAAATACCATTGATATGTTGGATTAACTATATTTACCACTTTAGCACTAATTTTAATAGAAGGTGGAGTTGGTGTACCTGTAAAGTTGTTTTCGTAAAGAAATGCTTGTTCACCTGTTAATTCTACCATAGGTGCATGAGTAATTGAATCAATTTTGTTATTCATATTACTTAATTCATCACCTAAACTTGTATTTCCACCATCAGATGACTCTACAATGATTTCAAACTTACCATTTTCATATTTAACTTTATCACCAAAATTAAATTCACCTGTGGACATATCTAACCATGATTTACCGTTTTTACTTTCAAGAATACCTGCCTTAATAATATCTGCTGTTAAAACACCTGTATCAATGAAGTCAGCTACTATATGACCCAAATTGTTACCGTAAAGGCTTTTTATCCTCTACTTCTTATAGTTTCCCATAAGTTCAGCATACATTTTCATCCTCGACTTTACGTTAGGATGTAAACCACTCGTGGGGATATTTTATTCTCTTGACGAGGTTCAATCCCTATGCGTTACGGTGGTCAAGACTCTTTAATTTCTTGACTTACCTCGGTATTAGCATATCTTTAAGACTTAGCCTTTACCGATTTTGGTTTATTTATTACTAATATGTTTCCATATTAGAGGACAGTCGTTCTATCCCTAGTAATTGCGGTTTCAAATGTACCATTAATACCGTCATTAGAGAATCCTAAACCGTTCATATTGAATACAGCTACATTTTTAGCAACATTTATATCTGGATTATCTAAAATATAAATAGCATTAGGTGTGTAGTAAACATAACCACCAAATCCACCATTAATATAATCTGTAACATATTCTTTTGATTGTTGTAAAATATTATTTAATTGATTTGGTAATTCTTGAATTGTATCTTTGAAATTATTTACATCACTTTTTACATCTGAAAAGAAGTTTTTATTATAATGACCTAGAGTAATTTCATCAAAGTTACAAGTTAAACAGTTATACTTATAAGCGATACAACGTGCTGGAATGTCAATTCCTAAGATTTTATGTTTAATAGTAACGTCATCACCGATATTGATAGATGATAATGATTGATATTCACTATATTCTTCCGTATTTGATAATTCTACAAAATTAACACTATAAGTAACTGTCGGTAAATCAACTTTATTTTCACTAAATTCTGCTAATGCTCTACGTCTTAATTCCGCTTGTGCTTCTGCTTTTGTTTCATAAGCTCCGTCATCTCCACCGTTAGTAGGTGCTTGATAATTAGGAGAACCTTTCCACTTAACATCCTCATACTTGTATTCACGAATAATAGGCATTGCATAGTTATCAATATAAGGTGAATCTACAAAAAGTTCATCTAATTTAATTCCATCAAATCCAACAGGTAAAATTTTTGTTACAACATTTGTCATATCAAATTTAGCGTTGATACCTGTCATGTTTTTGCTATATTCAACTTTGTAACCATTGTCTTGTCCAATTCGAGTGTTGATTTTGAATGAGAATCCATCAATATCTAATTCTCCACCCCAACGATTAACGAATGAATTTTCATTTTCACCAATAATAGCACTTAAAACATTTTTACGAACTAATCTCGAACTATTGATAGTTTGAATATCAGAAGTACCTTTAAATGGATGTTGATAAGTCGTATTAGATAAAATTTGATTTAAAGCCATGTTACCATTTTTATCTTTGACATTAGTATCTTCAATCAAGTTATTGTTTAAATCAAAGAAAATTTGCTCACAGTATGCGACAATTTCTTTCATTGTCTTTTGAACATATTTAATTCTGAATGGTTGTCCATTAGAAACAATAATTCTATCTTCTGTAATTTCTTTCCACTTTCCTGTTTCATCAATAGGATGTGTCAAATCTAAGCAATATTCATATTCATTTAAACCCCTTGAAATAACAGCACTTTTTGGGAATAATGTACAAATACCATTGTTATCAAAAGACGTTTGATTAAATTCATAAATGCGAATTGGCTTCGCTTTTCTATTTGCCATCTCTTTCCCTCCTTATTGCCATCTGTAATTTGGATTGATAGTAATTCTTGTAACTCCACTACCACTCCATTTGATAGTAGTATTGCCAACTTTTAATTTTGGGAAATCACCTCTAACATGAGTATTCATATTAGCTGTTCCTTTATATGCTTCTTGCATTGCAAAGTTTAATGTAATCGAATTTTGAATATCTGTAATATTGATTTGATTAGTTCCAATATTTAAAACACAGTTACCTGTACCTTCTAATGTAATTGTTGGCTCACAAGTTGTATTTGTACTATTTTCAAAAGTATATTGTTTTGTTGTTTGAGTTGCGTCAATAGTAATTGTTTTGTTTTGAACTTCATAAGCATAGGGTTGTAATTTAAAACATACAACACAAGTATAATATTGGAACGAAACTCTTTTAAAAGTAATTGTATTTATAACTCTCGCATTATAAAATTTATTCTTATCGTTAGATAAAATTAACTTACCGCTTCCACGAAAAGTATTTTTTACTTTCTGAATATCTTCTTTTTTATATAAGTTTAATTGGACTTCATAATCAATAGGTTTAAGTGCGTCTTGTGATTGAGTTAAGTATCCATCACGTCCGTCAATCTCGATAAAATCTACTTTTTCCTCCGCTGTCGGCACTTCTTGTAAATCTTCGATTAGAAAATAGTCCATCGTATTAAAATCATTGAAGATTATATAATTTTTTCTCACGATTTTACCTCCATTTCGGCATTTATTGGCTTATTTTATTCATTTTTTATTTATTTTTTTGATTTTATTTAATTTTTTTTAATTTTTTTTAATTTTTTTAGAATAAAATGACCATTTTATTCATATAATAATAATAGATAAATAGATGAATATATAATAATATATTATTTATATCATTATATATTATATATGTGAAAATTAAATATATTCTAAAAAATATAAAAAAAGAGTAGAAAAATCTACTCTTTTTTTTATTTGCTAATAACGTCTATTTTTGACATTTAAAATAAAGTCCATTTGTTTCATAACTTCTTCTGTTAATCTATAAATATCATCTTCGGAACTAATTTTATTGTCATGAATTTCAAAAGTAATGTTAGGTGTTTGATTGTTTGCCATTTGTTTTAAAAGTTCAATCATTTCATTATTACTTGATTTAGTGTTATTCATAGCTGTTCTCATACTATTTGTATTATAGTTATTAACAGAGTTCATAACCATAGTTGAAGCGACAGTATCTCTAGTAGCATAAGCACTAACACCTTCATCTGAAATAGTTGTAAATACAGAAGGTTGCTCACTTGTAGGCATAGCTGTATAAGGAGTGATTTGGTCAAATCCACCATAAGGTGCGTTGTTATCCATACTACGACCACGACCAACAACACCAGAGATAGCTTGACCGACAGCAGACACAGCATTTCTAGCTGTATCCCATAAACTATTTAAGCTATTTTTCATTGTAGTAATACCACTTGTATCAGCTTTAGATTTAATTTCGATTGTTTTACCATTCGGTAAATCGTCAACACTCTTTGCAATGTCTTTATTTTGACTTAAAATAGAATTACGTCTATCTTTAATACGGTCATCCATTCTCTTGAAATCATCAGAAACTTTATTAGTTGATTTCCCAACACTTGTACTCATATCATTTGATGAAACTTTAATGCCACCCATAGCACCTTCAAAGTTCTTTTGCATATTTTGAGCGTCTTGAACAGCTTGATTAGTAGAAGTTTCAATTTTAGTTTCCATGCCATCCATAGCATAATTAATAGCTTCATTAATATCAGTACCACCTTTTGAGAAATACTGATTTAATTTATTCCAAAAATCTTGCGTATAGACAACAGAATCACTATAACCATCTTCGGTAGCTTTTACCATAGCGTCATATGATTGTTCCCATGTGGTAGTATTATCCTCACTAGCATTTTTAATCATTGTAGTAATAGCGTCAAGTTTATCTTGGTTGATTTTTTCCATTTGGTCATAATGAATTTTTGTTTTTTCATATTCATCTTGATTTTTAATACCACGAATATAAGCTATTTCATTTGCTGTACGATTTTCTTCATTTGCTTTTAATTTATTGATTAACTGTTGTTCTTGATACATCAAATCATTAATTTTATATAATTCTTCTCTTGTACGTCCTGTTTGGTCTAACCATTCTTGGTCAGCTTGTGCAACAGCAATAGCTCTTTCATCATATGCCTGTCGAGCAACTTCATTATTTCGCTCCAATCCTTCTCGAATTGCTGTATTAGCTTGTGTTAATGTTTCTTGATTAGTGATACTTTGTGTTTTCAAATGTTCTTCAAGAGCATTAATACTTTCAGTTTGGTATCCTAATTGTGCTGACATCATTTCATTACAGAACACACCGTAATCAGATAATACTTGTTGTTCCCAAATATTATAAGCCGTTGAGTAATCTACTCCTTGTTGCTCCATAATTCCCTTAATTACATCACCTTGATTGTCGATATTTGTAATTAAAGTATTGTAAGCATTTTCGACACCGCTAAACATATTTTCACTATGAATATCAGTTAAATTCTTCAATGATTCCATAGTAAATACAACTTTACCACTTGCATTATTATTGAAAGTAGCTAATGAATTAACCATTTCATTAGTATCAGAGTCGATTTTTGATTTTGTATCTGCTAATTGTTGACCAATCATTGACTTGAATGATTCAAAATTAGGCTCTGCGTCATTTGCGATATTAACAAAAGCATTTCTTAATTCTGTAACACCTTCTGTTTTGAATGTGTCAATTTTAGATGAAATTTCATCTAAATTACTATTAATTTTTTTAGTTAATAATTCAGAACCTTCTTGCATTAATCTTGTATTAATATCAAATCCTCTTGACGCTTCTTCGGCTTTTTGATTCATGTTTTTGAAAGCAGTTACAAGACCGGCAAGACCTAAACCAACTCCCACGACTAAAGTTCCACCTACTAAGAATGGAGCTAATGCGGTTGTTAATGAAGCTAAGCCACCGATTAATCCGCCACTTGTACTACCAATACCTTTTAGAACATTTCCAAATCCACCTTGTAATGATTGCATACCACCTGTAGCTTCAACACCTTTAACAGCTAAATCACCTAATTTAGTTGCTAAACTACTAGAAGCACTGAAAATATTACCAATTAAACCGCTTATAGGACTTAGTGCAACACCAAATAATCCCATTCTAATGATTAAATCCTGCGTACCATCATCAAGATTATTGAACCAATCTACACAATCACCAATAATTTCGACAATGCTAACTAAGTGAGGTAATAGTTTTTCACCAATTTGGATAGCCATTTCTTCTAATTTTGACTTCAATGCTTTAATACTACCAGCAGTAGTATCTTCCATTGTTTCTTTCATTTTAGCTGTAGCACCATCACAATTTTCAATAGCTGTTGTTAATTGAGTAAATCCTTCATCTGAACCATTGATAATAGCTAAGAATTTAGACATTTGTTGTTTACCAACCATTGTTGTAGCGATTTGTGTTTGTTGAACTTCGTCTAAGTTACCAAATGCTTTACGCATATCTCCGACAACTTCTAAGAATGGTTTAGCTTCACCGTTAGCTCTAGTTAGTGAAAGACCATATTCATCCATAATAGCCTGTGCTTTTTTTGTAGGTTTAGCTAAACTTGCCAAAATAGATTTTAAGGCATTACCAGCCTCTCCACCTTGAATAGCGTTGTTTGCCATCATACCTAATACGATAGAAACATCTTCAATTTCATAACCTAATGCACTAGCTGTCGGTGCAACGTTCTTAAATGCTTCACCTAATTGAGAAACGTTTGTATTTGAATTTGAAGCTGTTGTTGCTAAAATATCGGTAATATGTGTAGCTTCTTCTGCTTTACTTCCAAATGCAGACATAATAGAAGTTAAAATACCTGTTGTTTCGGCTAATTCCATATTACTTGCAATAGCTAAATTTACAGTTGAGTCTACTGTTGCAATAGATTTATCAACATCATAACCAGCTTGTGCTAATAATTTTAATGCTTCCGCACCTTGACTAGCACTTAATTGAGTATTAGAACCGATTTCCCTTGCCTTTTCCGATAATCGACCTAAATCATCAGATGTGGCATTTGTAATAGCTCCAACTTCTGCCATCTTTTCTTCGAAATTTGTAGCTGTGGCAATAGCCGTACCAAAAATACCACTTAAAGCCAATGAAAGAGGTGCTGTGGCACTAGAAAGATTTTTAAATCCATTACCAATACCATCTAGTTTAGTAGCTAAATTGTCAAAAGGCATACGTGCCATTTCTTTTTGAAACTCTAATAATTGCTTATTTGTTGATTGTAATTCTGTTTGAGTTTCAGCAAGTTTGCGATTCATGTTGTTATAATGAATTTGAGCATTTTCTAATTCTTTATTTGCTTTATCCCACTCTTTAGCATTCTCGCTTGTACGTTCACCTAATGCGTCTAATCCATCTTTAGCTCTTTTTACCCTATCTTCGGCTTCCTGTAATCTTTTCGAATATACTTCGACTTTCTCATTAAGACCTTGAACCTTAGTTTTGCACAAATCAACTTTAGTTCCCATATTTTGCATATTTTTATTAAAGTTGTTGCTATTCGTATCAAGACCTTTAATTTCTTTATCGAGCGTTTTTAATTCGCTAGTTAATTCCTTGATTTGCTTAGTAGCAGAACTATTTTCCACACCTAATTTAATAAGTAACTGTACTCCATCTGCCATTTATTTTCACTTCCTTTCTTGATGTGACGTTACCTATTCAACTTTAAAAAATGTTTCTTTTTCTCCTTGTCGAATGTTTGTAGTTTTATTATTCTTACCATTCTTCTTTTTACCGTTGACATTGATATATGTAACAATCATATCTGTTACTTCACCTAATGTTAATTCATAAAACTCTTGTCTTGAACCACCTGTACATTGGTTAAAGTTATAGAAAAGCATTTCTAAGTCTAATTCATTAGCGGATTTGTTTTTTACTTTCCCACTTCTTGTTTCACTTTACCTTGATTGTCAGTTAAACATTCAGCTAATTTCACAATTAATTCATCTGTGTATTCGAAAATATCAATATCATTATCATCAAAGAAATCAATACCTACAGGACGTTTTTCTCCACGTTTATGTAAGCTGTTGCATAAATAAATTAATAAAATTGTCATTTCACCTTCATCTAACATAGGTAAACATTTGTAATAGTTATATTTTGGATTTAACATTTTTAAATCACGTTCAATAGCCATTACACTTTTTGTATTCATATAGATTTCTAATTCAATTTCTTTTCCATCTTTGTTTTCTACTGTAATATCTTTAATAATCATAATTACCATTCTCCTTCTTTTTGATATAAATAAAAAAGACGAACTATTTAAGTCCAAGTCCGTCTATGTATTGTTGTAATGCTACTTTAACATCTTCCCTAGCTTCTTTCATCCATCTATCACGATTTTGTTGGTATAGATTTGTCCACCAACCAAAGTTAGGTTCATCTGTTTTGAAGTTTTGAAACCAAATACCCCTGATTTGCTCCCAATAATCAGCTCCACTACCGCCTTGATTGGTGATACCGATTCTGTATCCAGCTCTACCATCATATCTGAATGAGATAATATTTTCAGCGTCAATACCATGAATATCACGCACAGTAGAAACAGGTGTTTCATTTTGCATTTCTCTTAAAAGACCATTAGCTTTCTTTTTAAGAGCTTTCTTTTGGATTTGTGTTACAACTTTTTCATCTGTCAGCGATTCTAATTTATCAACTAATTCTTGTAAACCTTTAACTTGAACAGACATATGTTTTCATCTCCTTATAAAAGATAAAATAAACATTTCAATAGAGGAAATTTATTCCTCTATTGTCTACTTATTTTATTCAGATGGAACATAAACAGCATTCGTCCAATTTGAAACAACAGTACTGTCAGCAGTTTTGTCTGTTGAGTCAATAGTACGACAAATAATTCCTTCGCTGTTTGGAATAGCTTTCCCAGAAAGAGTTACAGTTGAGTCATTGATAGAGTCTGTTTTAGTTTCTCCTTCTGTAGATTCAACTTTTAATTTTACACGATAGTATGCTTTGTTTAATGTACCTTTTGGTAATTGAGATAATACAACAATTAAACCAAATTCTGCTTGTTCATCATCTGATTTCTCTGTCATAACACCTTTCTCGTCATAGTTAGCACCAGATAATTTAGCACGTAAATCACCAGATAAATGACCTAAAACGATTTCAATATCTTCATCAACAATAGCATTGAAAGTTTCTTCTGTTTGGTCATTTGAATACCAACTTGTTTCAGAATAGTTTTTAGTAGCAGAGAAAGAAACGAATTGTTTTAATTCAATAGGAGTTTCATAAGTTTCTTTCAGACCAGATTTATTAATTGGAGCAATACCTAAGTATTTTACACCAGCAATACGTGACATAGTATCACTTTCCTTTCTTTAATTTAATATAATAAAACATAAAAACATACAATTTTAAACCAAATAACGGTAAAAAATAGTATGTTTTTATGTTTAAAATAACTCTTTTATTTGGTAGGTTCGATAGGGTTTTCAGTTACCTCTTTTTCATTCTCGACTAACATATAGAAAGTAGAAGCGTTGAAAAACTCTAAACTATCTTTGATGTATGTAGTTCCTCTATTTTGGAAACCATAACACATTTCTTCGTTTCTGATAATAGACTTTAATTTCTCTATTATAGGATTTAATTCCATTTGATTTTTAGTTAGAAAATTAACAGTGATATAATATTTATCCACTTCGGAAATATTATCAGAATTCCAAAAACCATTAATCGTAAAATTAAAGGTTATATATTTATCGACTTCGTATCCGTCTGGTTTATGAACATAGAAAACATCTTCGCACACCTGACTTAATAAACTACAAATTCTTTCATTAATATCCATTATTGATACACCTTCTTAGCAACAGCTACAGTGAAAATTCCGTTATCATCAAAATCATATACAGAAACGATTTCCCATCTTTCGTCCTTGTATAGAATAATATCTTTTTGTTTTACTTCAATTCTAAGGTGAGTTCTAAATGTAAACTTTTTACTTTCAAGTCCATATAATTCAATACCATCTTTCATATACTCTTTACCTGTATTATTAGAAACAGCACATCTAGGAGTATAAATTACTTCCCACTCTTCTTGAACAATACCATTAATAGGTTTGCCTAATCGTTTACGTTGGATTTCGATTGGATGAATTAATTCACCAGCATTTTTTCGATATTTCTTTTTAATAGTAGGCATAATTATTCACCTAATTGTCCGTCAGACATATAGAACCAATGATTACCTAGCAATTTACCAATAGTGTAATTTAATGCTTCTGTATCTGCTTCAAGACTTCTATTATCGTAGAAATGAGCTGTAAGTACGAGAACAGCCATACAAATTTCTGCAATATTATCTAAATCTTCCATTGGACGTTTGCAATAGTTACAAACATAAGACTTAGCACTGTCTAAAGCTAGTTCGATAAATAAATCATCAAGGTCAAAATCAATGCGTAAATATGCCTTTGCGTCATATAAATCAAGTTCAGACATTTTTTTAGCCATCGTATCACCACTCTCTTTTAAAATAAAAAAAACATTTTTATATTAAAAGTTTTATTAAAACTCACCATTAAAATTAATTTTCTTGTAAACGTTTAATTAAGTCAGCTTTTTTCCCACTTGTTGACAATCCACGTTGCTCTAATAATTCTTTTAATTCTGCAACAGTTAATTCTTTGTAGTCTACTTCTTTTGGGTTTGAATCTAATGTTTCGACAGGTTCTTCTTGTTCTTCTTTAATTAATTCACAGTATCCTTTTTGTAATAAAATATTGGCAACTTTATCATCAATTTGATATTCTACGTTTTTACGATAAGCAAACCCATCAACGTAAATTGGAGATAAGATTTTGACTTTAATCATTTATTTATCGTCCTTTCTATTATAAAATAAAAAGCTAGAGGAATAATCCTCTAGCTTTTGGATATAATAAATATATTATTCTTCTTCACCAGTTACGATGTAAGAAATTGCACCAGGTTGAACAATTTTAGCGTCCATACGAGCTGTAGCAACTAAAGCAACCATGTCAGTTACAGCATATAATTCATGTAATTGACGTACTTGAACATCAGAGCGTACACCTACAGTTAATGCACGACGAACGTCTACGAACATACCGATTTTAGCATCTTGAGTACCTAATTTTGGCATATAAGCACATTCAACAACTCGACAACCCATTAATGTGCGAACTCCTGGTTCTAATCCGTTAGTTAATAATTGACGACCGTTAGCGTCTTGTAACATAGCTAATGCTTTAACTGTGTCTGGATGACATAAGAATACAGCGTTTTGACGGCATTCATGAGGTAAGTTATAGTAAGAAGCAACTACGTCATTAGCAGAGATAGCTCCCTTTTTAGCTGTTACTTGTTTTGACGCTTTTTGCATATCGTCATTATCTGGTGTAGCAGATAATAAACCTTGTGGTTGTCCACTTCCTGTACCTGTGATGATAGCTTTTTCGAATGCTTTAGCGAATGCCATACCTAAACGTTGTCCAGCATGAGCAACAATGTTGAAGTTTACATCTTCTACAACTTCACGAGTGAATTTAACGATTTCTCCGTATTTGTAAGCTCCTAATTCAACTTTTACGAATTCAGAGTCGATTGAAGAAATTGAAGCTCCTTCTTTAACTAAACGTGCTTCGCTTGCTGGAGAAGCGTCTAATACGATACGGTGTGTTCCGTTTGTACGGATAACGTTTGCTAATCCTAATACATCAGAGTTGAAGTCGATAGCGTTGCGGATTGCTCCTTCGATTGTTAATGGAACGTTCATTTGTCCTTTGTTTGTTGCGTTATGAGGTGTGTCACCTAAACCTTCTGTGTATCCGTCACCAGCGTCACGCATTTCTAATTTTGATACATCTGCATTCGGTGTAGCTAAAGCGTTCATAAATTTTTCACGTAATTCGATTTGAGTTTTTTCCATTTTGATTTCTCCTTTGTTTTCGATAGTTTTTTCTACAGAAGTTGAACGTACTTCCTCTTCTGCCTTTTCGATTTCTTTTTGTAATTCTACGATTTTTTCGTCTAACTGACGTAATTCTTCGTTCTCTGTATCTTCTAAAGAACGAAATTCTGTGATAGCTCCATTAAGGATAGCTTTTTTAGCTTCTTTAGCTTCATTTAATGTTTCTTTTAAAGCCTTAATGTTCATTTCACTACATCCTTTCTATGATATTATTTATTCTAGTTCAGCTAACATTTGTTTATATTTTTCAATATTAGCTTTCACTTTTTCATCATCAACAGGTGTTTTTTGAGGTTCTTCCACAGGTTTTACCTCTTCTTTAGGTTCAACATCAGCTTGTTTTTCTTCTTTTTCTTCTACTTTTTGCTCTGATTTGACCTCTTCTTTAGGTAATAATCCTTTAATTTCCTCTAAGAAACTGTTGAAATTATCTTTGAATTCGCTAAAATCCACCTTAACCTCAACAGGTTTCGGTTCAACTTTAGGCTGTTCTTCCACTTTTACTTCTTCTTTAGGTTGTTCTTCGACTTCTACTTTAGGCTCTAATGCCTTTTGAATTGATTTATCAATCATTTCTTGTAATTCTTCCATAGTAATGTTGCGAATTTCATCATTAACATCAACATCTAAACTACGAACAGCACTTGGATAAGCACTCTCACAAGATAAGATAGAAATTTCAGAAACGATTAAATCTTTAATTACACGATGTTTATTACGGATTTCATCTTTTAAACATTTAAAACCAAAACTACATCCTAAACGTTTTTGAGATTTTTCACGTAAACTTAAAATCGTATTTGCCCACACATTTCGTTCATCTAAACGGACTTTAACTGTCACCAAACCGTCATTTGTTTCTACATCATAATCATCTGATACGATTTGTTCACGTTTATGGTTGAATAAAATTGGAGCTTCTGATTCAATACTACGGACGAATAATTCAGCGTCAATAGATTCTGTTTCGAATGGTGCGTTATGGAATTTTTTACTTTGTCTAAGGTCTAATGTAACAGTTACCTCATTGTCATTAAATTCAACTACACCACTACGTTGTTCTAATTTCATTCCCTTGCACCTCCTTGATGATATGATAAAAAAGAGTATCAAAAAGATACTCTTTTAAAAGAGGGAGTGATAATATGATTTCGATAGTTTATAGACAAATTTCGGTCTAATTGATTATGTTAGTTGTTTCAACGATAATTGATTCCTCTTTACCAATTTCTTCATTAAAATATTTATTTAAAGTTTCAATATAGTATACTTGATAATCATTATCTTCTAAAAATTTCAACGCTTCATATTTATTATTAGAACGTACTTGTACCATACCAGCGTTATAGGTTAATGCTACATACCATCTCATAATAATTCACTCTTAATAGTATCGTTGAGTACCATTATGGTCTTTTTTAGGAGTATTAGATGTAGTTAAAGATACAAGTAGTAACATAATAGCGACACCTAAAATCATAATATTGAATCCGTATACAACGAATAAGTAATATAAGATTAGTGAAGCAGAACCGATTAGACAGAGATTTGAAATGTTCTTTTTAATAAATGTAAATACTAAAAATAAAGACATAAAAAATTGATGTGCAAAACTATTATTATTCATTATTATCATCTTCCTCTTCTTTGTTATTTAAATTTTTATTTTGGTCTTGTTGACCATTAATTCCTTGTTTAACCATTTGTGGTGAACTGATAATTTGTTTATTTTCAGCGTCATAAACAGTACCCATATTCGGAATAAAGAATGTGCGGTCACTTGGTTGATACATTACAGCACCTAATGACAATCTGTGGAAATCATCTTCGATAGGCGGTAAATTTTCTTTGATACGAGCTTCGTTTAATGATAAAATACCAGAAGAAATACCTGTATTTAACGCTTCATATCGTTCCGCTTGTGTTGTTTGTAATACACTATCTGTATTAACTTTGAAGAAATACTTATCTTTTTCTTTTTCTAATAAAATAGAGCGATTTAATGAAGATTCTAAGATGTTAATATAAGGCATAATAGAATATTGCAAGAAACGAATACTAGAACTTTCAACGTTTCCGTAAGTATTGGCAGAAGAGTCTACCATTGATTCTGGCACACCGAAAAGATTACAAATTTCAGCTTGTGTTTTAGTACGAGAAGCACTTAATCCTAATTCTTGTGGTGAATATGAAAGTTTTTCATATTTCATACCCTCTTCAAGAAGGATTAATTTACCAGCATTATTTGAACCTTGATACATCTTTTGCCAACTATCTCGTAATCGTGTTTGAGCTTCAGGAGATAAGTTCTTTTGAACTGTTACAATACTCATAGGTGATGAACCGTTATTCATGATGTTTTTATTTAATTCAATTTCATTTAGAGCTAATTCGATTGTTTTATAACCTCTCGAAATAACTCCTTCACCTGTTAAACCTCCGTCTGGAGATGAAACAGTAGAAATCATTACATCATCAATGCTTAGGTCATCTTTATATCCTGTAACCTTAATTCTAATATCACGAACAATGTTTGGCATTGATTCATTAACAAGTTTAGCAATACCAACGTCTTTAGCGTCAATATTCCATAATCCTTTAATCTTATTACCGTCCTTTTCAATTTGAACGTAAGCATTACCATGTAATAATAAATCTTGGATTAATTTAGCTTTAAAATCCGTTCCTGTTGAAATACTATTAGGTTCATGATTTAATAAGAATAGTCGATAATCGTCATTAACTTGTTTAACAGTGTTATTATCAACTCTTTCATATAACTCAATAGGTAATGTTTTGATTGAGTTACAAATTAAATCATTACACGCTTTTGCAACAGGGATTGATAGTAATTGTTCGGCTGTATACCTATCACCGCTAACACCATCAGAAAATCCAAACATACCTACATTTACAGGATTGTAAGTAGATTTAACTCGTTTTTCTTCTTGCTCTACTTCTTCGTCTAAGGTTAAAAAATCCCAAATAGCCATATTATTTTTTTACACCTCCTTTTCAAATTAGAAAAAGATAAATCCTTCTCTTTCTTCGTAAACACTTGTTGTTTCAACAGAGTCAGCTTCAATAGAACAGAAACAGTTGATAACAGCGTCCACCATGTCGATTTTTCCATTTGATTTTTTCTTATTAATATACATATTCATATTTGTATCTCTATCTAATAAAGCGTTTTGAATATTAATTTCAAATAATTTATTATCTTCGTATAAAATTCGTTCTTCTAATGCGATTTCTCTTAATTTTTTAGTACCTAAATGTAAATACTGTGAGTGTTGTTTTTGCTCAATCATTTCATAACCAGCGTCCTCCCATTTCTGAACAGAAGAAATAGCATTGTATCGGTCATATGTAATTGAAACAATTTTGACA
>ENA-ORRO01000067-ORRO01000067.1-human-gut-metagenome-genome-assembly--contig:-NODE-67-length-86253-cov-40.371528_pt1 | contig 86253 bp, 96 predicted proteins | sample MGYA00242176_ERZ509136 | MGnify/ENA primary metagenome ERZ509136 (study PRJEB26280, sample SAMEA2338644) | human gut metagenome | biome: human gut; feature: human-associated habitat; material: faeces...
GGTAATGTATACGTTGCGGGAGTAGCGGAACCGATCTTGCCAGTTACACCCTGTATAATTATCGGTATCGTCCCTCCCAGCTTCACCCACCACGAGTTCGGATCGGAAACGTCACCGGCAACTACGCCGGCAGACAGTGTTTCAAAACTGTCTTTCGGTGTTTCCCACCAGTTAGATTTACCGGACAGTGCTGCAATCTGATGCACGATACCGGAAAGCAGGGCAGCCAAAGATCCGGTATTGCCGCTCGGTACTGTTTTCTGAGAAAGTGTTGCCTGGAGCTTGTTGATAAGATCAAGAACCTGATCCGATTTCCCATTTCTTGTGCGGTAGTGGATACCATCGGATGCAGCAGACAGGGATTTAACAAAATCAAGGGATGGGTGAGCAGTTTCGAGAGCATCATGCGCAGTAATAGCATCTGTATTTGCCAAGTTATTAAAACGATGTACAGTAAATAGAGCGGTCCCATCAACCACAGGAGCGCCTTCTAACGCACCAGAATACGGAGGAAGCGATGCGTCTGTAGTCCCGCCTTCAACGCATACCAAGAAAGCCCCTTTGCATGTTTGTTCTGCCACAACGTCGTTCTGTTCATAGTAGGTGTTTCTCTCCAAGCTTTTTATCGGACTATCCACGACCTGCCCAAGCTGCGTTTCAAGCATTACCTGATCGTAACTCCCGCTGCCATTCTTTACTTTGAATTTTCCTTTTCTGTTGGCCATCATTGAACCTCCTATTTAAATTCTATAAAGGCATCGCTTTCTGTACCGATAGTAATATCTTCCATATCGACATCAATCCACATTTCACTTTCCGGCTGATAAATACTTGCTACCACTTTCCCGCCGGTTTTGGCCTGAGGGGACGTGAGATAAGGAAGGTCATTATATCGGGTACTTCCGTCGCCGGACTTTACATATCCGGTATCGCTTTCAATGCCCAGTTCTCCTTTTAGAAGTAAGGGATTGTCTGCTTTCCATTCGGATGCCAGTCCGATCCGTTGCTTCATTCTTACATTTAGGTATGTGATCGGCATGAGACATCCTCCCTTCTATCACCCCTGAGAATTACCGCCATTAAGAATCAATGTATCTCCAGAGGGAGTAAACAGTTTGGACGTAGACAGAGCTCCGTCAGCAATTTTTTCATTCGTGATTGCGGAATTTTTGATGGTAGGATTTGGATAATTTCCGGTCAAATCACCCCCCCGCGGTTCCTTTAGGAATACGCGCATCGGAAAATCTTGCATCATTACCTTCCGCAGCAGTGCCGGCGGTAGTGCCAAAGTCTACGTTAAAAGCGGATTTCTTATTTGTAATCTTCGCTTCATATTTATTATCCGCATTCTCTTCGGTAATATATCCTTTATTTTCGATAGCCTGGCTGACTTTCAGAGGTGTCATGACCTTGGTATCATCAGTGCCGGACTTTGCCTCCTCTGTACTTGCTATATCCAAAGGCTTGGTTATGCAGACAAACGAAGAGCCGGACCATCTATACTGCTCAAATTTTGCAGAGGGATCCAGGTCAACGTAGATTTTTCCGGATTCCCCTTTAATAAGAGTCGTATGGCTCTGTTCTTTATAAAATTTGCCCTCGCTGTAGTAGCCTTCTATAACATCATCAACATAACTCGGGAGCTGTGTCGACGGGACTAATCCATTGTTATCCAAGGTTGCTACCCCGTTTTTTGCTCCCTTTTCAGAGATCGGGATTTTGGTATTGTCCTTGATAGTAATATCCGCAGTACCATCAAAGCCAACACCATTGATTTTTCTGGCCGTCTGCAACTTATCTGCAGCCTTTACAACACCGGCCCCGGAGCCTTTATATTCTGCCAGTGTCATGTATCCGGATAAATCTACATTCCCGACAAAATACGTTAAATCGGACCATTTTGTAGTACCATCACCGAATTTTAATTTCCCCGTATCAACTTCATAGCCGGCTTCCCCTTTCAAGAGCACGGGATTTACACTCGCCCATGCGGAGGAGCTGTCTGCTCTCAGAGTAATTTTTACCTTCAGTTCCTTATTCATTGGCTGTACCTCCATTAATCAAACTGATTTCCTCATAATCTCTGCCAACACAAAAATACAATAGTTTTTCTTCATCCCAGCGATAAACTGCATTCTCACCGATTACAAAATAAATATTCTGCGAATTCCCAACAGTCGGTAAATCCAACCGATTATTTACCCGGACTACAGCGTCACTTTCAACCTGCCGGATGCCTACTCCCAGCAACCCGTTCAATACCTTCTCTTTTTCCAGGATTCCTTCTATGAATTGGCTTCCATTTGCCAGAGATCCTATAATGATCCGGTCCTGATGAAGGGCTACCATGTTACTTCCTCTCCTATCGTGAACCGACTGGGAGGGATAACCGTATAGACATTGCCCTCATCCATAGTGACTTGGACATCGTACACATAATTGCCGTACTTCATGTGTTTTGTATGCTCTGGAAGGAATGTAAAACTGCCGTCCTTTGCCGGAATCTGGATCAGGGCTGAATCTGTGTCGGTGTTCTCTTTAACGGTCAAAATGCAGGAACAATTTTCACCAATATTCACGGATTTGCCCCTTGCATCTTTTAAATACAGTTTCAGGACTGCGGTATCTCCTCTCGTCAGTGTTATTCTGTTCTTACTGTCAATCTGAAGCACTTCCCTCCCCCTCCTTAATAAAGTTCAACAAGAGCCCCGGAAGTTTTTGATATATCTGTTCCCTTATCCACGATTTTCAGATATTCATGGAGAGCTAATTCGACATAGCCCATAGTTGCCAGGGCCCCCGGATCGATAGAAACCTTAACATCAGACGCATTAGATGCCGAAATATATACGGCAAATTCCTGAGATACCGCTGTAGAGCCTCCTCTCGGCGGAAGGTAGTCCGGCGCGGAATCAGAGGTAACAGCATACAAGATTTCCCCATCGTCCGGATCATTGGCAAAAACGCCAAGCTCCCGCACATAGTATCCCGCGGAAAGTCCGACATTGGTGATCGTCGCACTGATTTTACACATCTTCTGGTCCGTCAGAACTTCTTTGGATGCAATCCCTACATTCTGTTCCGGAGCCACAAGGTCGGTCAGATCCTCAAGCGAAGTCCCCTTAGGCAAAACACCAGACCCCAGCTTCATTTTTGTCAGTGCAAGCACAACGCCGGTTCCTACTTTCGCCTGCAGAAGTTGCCCTTTCTTAGTCAATACAAGCCCGTTCCAGTTTGGCATTATTGAATTTCCACCTTTCTCTGAACTCTCACTCCTGCAGCTTCACGTACAGTACCGGATATATCCGACATCCTGAAAGCTGCAGGATAAATACTGATAACTTTTGCAGAGGCAACAGGAAGTGCGTAGTAAATCGTTTTCGGCAAGTCTCTGTGAAAAGACACCCCGTCCAGCCAGGAGCGAACATTTTTCGTGTGCTCGATGGCGCGGTACAGGCTGTTGATCACGGAAATGTCGGGGACCGCTTCGGTAATCATCACAACCTTGAAGTGATAGGGTTCCCCACCATACTCCCAGTTTTCTTCAATCTTTGCGGATTTGAATATCGCCGTACAGACTTCTTCTACCACAGACGGGGTTCCCTTTCGGCGGTGCCATTTTATACTCTGCTTCACCAGCGCCCGTTTTTTCTCCAACGTAGCTGCGTCATCATAGAAATCAACATGGTACTGCCATGCCAGGGCATCGACGATTTTTTCCGGAAGTTCATCCAGCCTAGGAAGAAGTAAAAGAAGAAGTGTATCTCTGGAGATTTTCCGGAGCCCCGGATCAGTAGCTGCGGAAATGTTCCGGATCGTCTTATCTCCGGAAATGGAAGACGGGACAATGGTAATCAGTTTCTGTTCAGACAGGTTACTCACTTTCGATCCCTCCCATGGCCACTGATATCTGATCCGCTACAGCCACCTCTGTGTTTTCTACTTTCGTAAATACAGGCTCTGTGATTTCCGCCCGTTTGGCTCCCGCTTCGATGATATTCTTCATCAGCTGTGACGGATTGATGTCTCTGCCAAGCTTCTCCTTCTGCCATTCAACGTATTGATTGACCGCTTCCGTGACGGCCTGCTGGATGGTTGCAGAAAAACTTTCACTATCTTCTCCGATGTAATAAGTAATCTGAATATCATAATTCTTCACGGTCGGAGCCTGTACGCTCACCTGATCTGTCAGAGGCCGCACCGTTTTATCATTGCACGCTTCGAGCACATCCTTCAGTACTTCCTCTTCCGGGATTTCCCCGCCCGTCATCAGCGGCACGATTTTCACCTCGCCCGGAGAGGGGGATGTGATGAAAACATCCGTAATGTCCGGATTCGCAGACTTGGCAAAAAAGGTGTATGCCCCATAGGAGCCTGCATCCGAAAAGGACTCCGGGGCTTCGTGAATGCGTTCTCTGTAGGATTCGTCGCTTTCCTTGTCCGCGCCACCCGCAGTGACGGTCGCATTCTGCACACTGTCCACATAAGGCAGCGGATCGACCAGCTTCGTCAATGAGGCAATGGCCAGATGATTTCCGGCATCCCCCGGCTCCGTGCAGACGGCGGCCACCTGCGCGGTCAACTGCCCCGCCGGAATGGAGAGGGCTTCCGCCGTTGCAAAATACGCCCGTTCGTCCTGCGTGGTGACGCGTGTCCCTTCCGGTATGATGGCGCCGGTTTCTGCGGTCGACAGGATGAAGGTCAGCGTGGTTTTCGCCCTCTTCGCGGGGATGCGCTCGACGTCAAGGAGCGCGCCCAGGTGATCCAAATAATCGCCTTTGGAATAGGCGAGCAGGTTCATCTTCCCCGTGTAATCGATGAGGTTTCTCTGCAGGATGAGGAGTTCGGCGATGGATAAAAGAAAAAGCCGAACGGGGTCTCCGTCGGCCAGTGTACGCCCGGCGATTGTTTCATACCGGGCGATGATTTCCTTTTTCACGATCTCCGCGTCTGTCTCAGCAAAGGAAACATCAGGAAGATTCTTTAATTCCATTGAGTCTCACCTCGATTCTTGGCTCTAGTTTCCCATCCATGGACTCCGTGAAGGAAATCCCGGTGATGGTAACTCTCGGCTCGTACTCTCGCACCGCTTGAATGATCTCTGCCGCCAGCATGGCCTTTGCTTTCGCCATGGGTTTGTCTACGTAATCCGCACTCACGCCGAAGTCTCGGTCAAGTGGTACGCTCCCCTTTGTGGTCGCCATGATGGTCCGCACGTTCTGCAGAATTTCCGTGATTCCATCCTGCGGTGAGAAATCAACAATATTCTCGATTTCGATGGAGTAATTCATAAACCAATCAACCCCTTGAACGCTTCTTTCAGCGTAGTCTTTCCGTCTGAATATTCCTTCAGGGAGACATTCACAGTGATGGCCTGTGGGTGTCCCCACTTATCCCAGAAATCAACGCTATAGGATAGCCCTCGCACGGTCCACAAACCGTCTCCGATGACTTTGAACCCTAGTACCAGCGGCACGGGCGTGCCGCCATCCCGAAGCTCTTTCAGCGTGTTGACTTCGCTCTGCGGGTTTACGCCCTGGTCTTTCCGGAAGAGCATGGTGAAGGAAATCTCCTCCAGATTTTCTCCCAAAAATTCCGAAAGCGGTTTCTCTCCCAGAATTTCATGCTCCGCCCACCTGGCTTCTCCTTGACGTTTGTAGTCGTCGAATGTACGGACGTAACCACGCGAAGCGACGAAGGGGATGGTCCCCAAAAAACCTACGAACATATCACCCTCCTATGAAAACATCGGATGAGCCCGCCGCTGCCGACCCGCCGCACGTGACAGGATCGCTTACACGAGCAGCGGGGCGCCCATTGATGAAGACGGTGCTGCTCCCGCTGGCGACGGCCCCCGCATGCGATGGGTGCGCTTTGCACCCATGCGGCTCGTAGGTGTCCCCTACGCGCCCTGCGCCCTTGCCGTTGATGAATACATCGCCACTGGCAGAGGAAAGCGCTGTGGGCGGGCAGGCGTCGTGCCCGGTGTCATTATCGCCTAGTCTGTGTGCAGCCGGCATAGCTCCTCCTTAGTTGATATCTACCCGCGGAGCTTCGATCTTGATGGCACTCGCGGCCTTGATGGTGATAGCGCCGCCATCCCACTTGATGAGGCTCCCGTCAGGAAAATGGATTGCCCTCACGTTGGCGTTCTCCTCGGGCGGCGGCTTTGCCTTCGAGTAGTATGCGCCTAGGATGAATCCGGCATTGAGCCCGTTCCCGGATGCATTCGGCAGGAAGAGGCAGAGTACCTGCGTATTGACTTCAGGCACCCAGTATCCTTCCGTCCCGTTTGCCCCGATCTGCAGCACCGCCAGTTCATCACTTACGAGGTCGTCTTTGTCGGGAAATGTAACCCGCGCACGGCATGTCTTTCCGTTCACGGAGGATACTTTTCCGACGCGGATCAGGTTCTTCAGCTGGTTAGTATCCATTGAGACACCTCCTCATTTCTATGCTGGTGGTGTAGCCGCCGGAAATCTGATGCTTCGCCGATGTGATGATGTACTTCCCATCGAATTTCCCGAAGCCTAATACATTTACCGTGGTGGCTGCCAGCATGCGGAAATCCCCCGGCATGTCGACGGACATCGTCCATTCGTCTTTGTTCTTTTCGCGAAGGCGCTTCTTGGCGAGCTTTTCGGCTTCAGAAACAGTCTTCACCTGCTCTTTGACTTCGAGTGTCTTCCCCTCCGTCTTTCCCGGATCGGCGAACGTTGCCTCTATGGTCTCGCCGGTGTCGCTGTCGCTATTCTTCACGTGACAGGCTTTGTAAATGTCCCTTGTCACGGCGTGCATCCGATAACCTGTAATGTTCTGCACGTACTCCATGCCTTCCTGGACTTCGTAGATCGTGCCAGGCTTCACGATCGTGGCAGCGGGCTCTACTTGCTCATAATCAGTTTCATTAAAGATGACGACCTGCTCATTGGTGATTTTCAGCGCGAGGCCATTGTCCTCGCAGAGCTTCAGCAAGAAAGAGAGGTCTGACTGCTCCGTCTGCTCAGCCCTGTCCAGTGTCGGGTTCTCTTCGCTGTCATAGACCAGCTCGAGCCCTGCGCCGGTTGCCACGTCGTTTGCGATGGTCTTCAGCTCCGCCTTTTCCCACGAGCGTGTGCGATCGACGCCGCGAAGCTCGTTGTTTTCCGGAATGGATGTCGCCTTGAGTTCGATTTCCCTCGGCGGCGCACTACCCTCTATGGTGTCGATAGCGAAGAGCCCCGCCACCATGATCTGCAGGCCGTCCGCGAGGTTTTTCCAGTTCAGCGTGACATAGGACACATCAATCGTCGCCCCGCGGTCTGGGAACCAGTCTGATTCCCACAGGCCGTTTCGGTCTTCAAGCCTGATGGTGAGGTCATCCGCATAGCCGGACATGTTGTCCGTGAAGGAAATCGACTTCAGGTGCGGCGCGAGGTCTTCGGAAATGTCCGTCCCTTCATACTTCACAAGGGGCACGACCTGACGCGGCGTCATGAACGCCTCCACGGCGGCAGGCGGCTGGTCTTCGGTGCTTCCCAGTCTGGCACCACGAGCGTGATGCCTGCCGGAAATACGACGATGTCCGCATAGTCCCCATTGGCCTCGAGGAGCTTTGTCATGCCGCTCTCACTGCCGTAGAGTATTTTCGCGATGCTGTCCCACATGTCGCCCTGCACAGTGCGGTATGTCTTAGCCATAAGAAAGCCGCCTTTCGTCTCTCTGCAGATCCTTGAGCATGCGCCTCAGGTCGCTCACGGCGTCTTTCATCGCGCTCTCCAGGGTACTCTTGTCTGCGTTGCCCTGAATTGTGATCTGCGGGGCGAAATTGATGGTGGTGCTTCGTGTCCCACTCTTTTGCGGCGCGATGCCTGAAGCATTCAGTGCTCCGAGGCGCCGCCCTGTCTCCTGCCACAGTCCCAGTGCACGCCGGCTTCCATCGATCGGAATAGCTGCCTCCGGGCTGTCTTCAGCGAATGTCGTCAGGAAAGATCCCTGGTTATAGATACCGCCCTCCGCATTGGCTGCCACGTCGGGCGCGCTTCCTATGCTCTGATTGTAATTGATCAGTGCGTCTATGGGGTGGGAGAGCGTCTGTCGCAGCTCGCCCCACTTGCCGATTGCCCACTGTACGATATTGCCGAATATGTTCTGCACACTACTGCAGAAATTATTCAGCGCCGTCATGGGGCTATCCCATAGTGTGATGAAAAAGCTCTTCACGGTATCCCAGTTGTTATATAACAGGATACCCGCTCCGATCAGCAGGCCGATGCCGGCAATTACCCATCCGATCGGGCAGGCAAGCATGGCTGTATTTAGCGCCCACTGGGCGGCAGTTGCAAGGTTTGTGATGCCTGTCCATAGCCCCGTGATGCCATTCAGCGCAGCCAGCGCAATCGCACGCCCGGTCAGGGAAACGGTTCCCGCGACTGTGGATGCCGTGTGTGCAATGGTCGCGAACATAGATGAGGTTGTGATGGCGGTGTAAGCCGCCTTGATGGCGATGACGCCCTGATAGGCCACCCCGACCGCCTGCAGAGCAGTTACTGCCGCGGCAATCGCGCCACCCATAGCCGCAATGCCGCCTATTAGCACCGGGTGCTGCTGCGCCGACTGTGAGAGCGACCCCGTATAGCCTGCAAGGCCATTCATCGCGCGTGTGAGCTGCGGAAGGAATATGTTTCCCACAGAAATCGCCAGCGATTCCTGTGCTGACTTGAACTTCTCCGCAGCGCCCACCCCGTTGTCCTTCATGGTCGCTGCCATTTTAGCAGCTGCTCCATCCGATTTCTGAATATCCTGCAGCAAGTTCTCGAAAGTCCCCGGTGCAGAATTCAGCACGGCCAGCCAGCCGCTGGCAGCTTCTGTACCGAAGATGGCCTTTGCTGTTGCTAGCTGCTCCTCTTGGCTGAGCCCCTGCATGCGTTCGCGAAGCTGTGTCAGAATGCTGACCATCTTTTGCGGCCCCATGGTGTCGCCGGTCTTGATCCCGAGCGATTCCATGGCAATGGCAGCTTCCTTCTGCTCCGCCGTCAGATCCTGCGCTGTCATTCCGAGCTGCGCCAGTGCGTTTGCCGCCATCTTTGGCGGCCCCGCGAGGCGCAAAAAGCCGGAACGCAGCGCGGTGCCCGCATTGCTTGCCTTGATGCCGGAGTTTGCCATGAGCCCAGCAAGCGCCGCCGTTTCTTCCATGGAGACGCCGAATGCGTGTGCCACCGGCGCCGCATATTTCATTGTTTCGCCCAGCATTTCGACGTTGGTATTCGTCTTCGTGATGGCTACCGCGTACACATCTGCCATGTGTCCGGCAGCTTCCGCGTCTAAGCCGAACGCCGTCAGATCGTCGGATACGATATCTGCCGTCTTGGCCAGATCTGTGCCGCCGGCCGCCGCCAGATTTAAAAGCCCTGGCATGCCGGCAATGATCTGATTCGTCTTCCAACCCGCCATGCCGAGGAAACTCATCGCCTCTGCAGCTTGCGATGCAGTGTACTGCGTCTTTTCGCCCAGCTCCCGGGCCGTGTCAGTCAGCTGCTTTGTCTCTTCGTTGTCCGCCATCGTGATGGCTTTCACTTTGGACATGGCCGCCTCGAAGCTCATGGCCGTTTTTACCGCCGCCTCAATCGGCGCGGCAATACTTCTGATGGTTCCCACAGTGTTCTGTAAGTTAGCTGCCGAGAAGAAAAGCGAACTTGAGCTGGACTTCAACGCGGTACTTGCGATGGCACGCTGCGCTGAAGACAGCTCTTTCATGCGGGCTGCATAGGTCGCAGAACTGACTGTGCCTAAGCGAAACGCATTGTTGATTTGCGCGATGCTGTTCTTTAGATCAATGTTCTGTATGCTCATCGTCTGCGTTAAGCGGTTGACGCGGCCAAATGAGCTGATCAGGCTGTTGTTTACAGCGCCGTTGATGATGAAGTTGTATGAAAAACTTTTGCCTGCCATAGCCCCCTCCTTTCGTGATATAATCAAAGAAAATCACTGGACAGTTTTGAATTTTCAGCGGTTGTCATACCTAGAAAGTGGTGATTTTCGTGGATACGCTAGGCTGCCTCGGGCTGATCTTTTTCCTTGTCATGTTTGCTTACGCCATCGCCGCGACATGGTTTCTATCCTTTTATGGATGGACCTGTGTGATTGGCACTTGGGCTTTCTTTATCTTCCTTTTTCGCCACCCTATTGGCCGCATCTGCTACAACGTGAAGTGCTGCCTCGTCGGCGGCTGGAAGGAAGGGTTGCGCAAAGCAAAAGCCCGCGAAGCCGCAGAAAGAGCGAAACGCCAGCGCTCAGATAATGTTTGAAGGCTCTAATCGAGGTGAATGCTCATGCGTTTTTTAGTTGCCCTTCTGGTCGGCGCCACGTTCCCGCTTTTCGCTTTTTTGCTGGCTATTTATTTCTTTGCCTGCATCGTCATTGGCTTATTGCTTCCTCTCATCCCGATCCTGATCATGCAGCTTTGCGGCATGCCAAAGACTGAGTGGGTGCTTATCGGGAATTATCTTTTCGCCGCTGGTGTGCTTGGCGGGATTTCGTTCTTTCTCTATACGACGTATCTCTTCCTTAGGGAAGTCAGAAAAAAGCCGAATAACAAAACTACTGCTTATCTCGACCGATTTCTTTGACGATTTCTGCATACTCAATAAGCAAAGGCAGCGGTATCGATAAATAGAACTCGACTGGCGTATAGGTGGCCATTGCCATCTGTAACGCCAGTTTTTTGATGGGGCGTGTTCCAGTGGTTTTATCCACTACGCCCCGAGAAAATTTAGTGTCAATGTAGCAATGTAGTTGAAGTCCTTCGCGCCCAAATCGAAAAGATCGTCTACCGGGCAACCGATGGCCTTTGCCGCGACAATCGCCTGAAACTTCATGGAAGCCGCCGGAACTACCATCGGCGCTTTCATTGCAACGGCTTCGGCCTCTGCCGCAATGAGATCATGCCCGGTAAGCTTGTCGAAATCGAGCACCACGGTCGTGGTCTCTTTCCCTTTGACGTGTACTGCCTTCTTTAATTTGACTGTAACAGCCATGATTCCTCCTTATAGAGTAAAATGTGAAAACCTCGCTATATGCGAGGCTTTTTTGTTACATTCCCAGCGCGTCTCTCACGTCTTCCAAGTAGTCGACGCCATCCACGTTGCAGATGAAATTATACTTATCCAGTTCGAGCTTGGTTTCCCCATCGATGTCGATCTTGATGTAGTCGCATTCGAGCGTGGTCTTGCTGTCTGTGGTCGCCCCTACATCGAATTTACCAAGATCAGCTTCTTTCGGGCGGCCGCGAAGCAGGACCTTGATTTTGCGCGTGGTGTATTCGCCGCTTTCGGAGTCATATCCCTGCCCTGCGCCGCGCAGATCGAGAGAAAGTGCTTTATTCGCCGCTAGGTGAAGCAGGTCTTTCTCGATGGTGCGCCAGTTCAGCTCCGCCTCGCAGGAGCCATAGTGCCCCCTCGTCGGTGCTTCAAGCTCGCCTGCAAGCCCCGCGCCTTTGATGGTCTGTGTCATGGCGGAGAGCTTTGGCAATGTGACGTCAGAGATGCCGAGGAAGGCGCCGCCGTCCTCGTATACTCTGAAATTGATCAAGTTTTCAGGTACGTTTCGCATATGTGCCCTCCCTTATCATTTGAAAAGGCTGTCCAGGTAGTCGGTATCGAGTTCGATAACGTTCTCGATATCTTCTGCCGGGATCGGCGGGGTGAAATAGGTGTGGAATTTGACCTTGCCATCCAAGAGCGAGGTCTTCGGGTTTTCGCTTTCAAGGAAGGCAACGCGACCACCCAGAATGACTTCTCTAGCAGCCAAGCCGTTGAGACGGATGTTTTCCGAATCGATCACGCTGTCAATGAGGCGACGATTGGTAGGATTATCCACCTTCTGCCAATAGGTCTGGATGAATGTAGCGGCATGCCAGTTGAACATGCGGCGCAGCGGGATGAAGCGGTCTTTCGCGTCCGTATCCGCCGGATAGCAAGCGGTATTGTTCCCCCATGCCTTCCATCCTCCGATGAAATTCAGCGCGGTCACGATGCCCTGCCCATTCAGGTAGTTGGCCTGCTCCGGTTCCATGACGACTTCGCTTCCATCTTCAAGACACAGGCCCTCGATCTGCATGGACTTGTTGGACGGGCTCTGGTACGGCACGCCATCTTCATCCGTGCTGTCGATGGTGCTGATGACACCGAGAAGCTGGGTAGACATGTGGTAGATCTTCTCGCCCTGCTTCACCATTGGCCAGCAGATGGCTTCGTTCACGCCGGTGTAGTTGTGGTTATTCTTCCACGCCGGCACGTCTCCGTACTTGGTGACGCCGCCTTCGCCGCACGGGATGTCTGCCAGGACGAGCGCGGTGAAATGTTCGTTGATATTTCCTGCCTTCGCCTTCATGATGGCTTCGACCGCCGGATCATGGCTCCATCCCGGCGCCATAACGATCCCCGGCACAAGGCGAGTCAGTGGGAAGACTTGATTCAGGGTTTCAAGGCCTTTCTTTTCGTTCGTTACGTTGTCCACACCACCGATGATGTCCGCCGAAGTCACGGCGCTTGGGTCGAGATAGGTATAGTCTGCGAATGCCGCAGTCACATCTTTCAACTTTCCGGTGTCGAGTGCGGTGATGATCAGCACGCCATTATCATCGTAGGCTGCCGTGTAATCATTCTCGCCAAGCGCTTCGCCAGCCTCTGCCACTTTCAGCTTGAGCGTATCCAGAAGGACCGCATCCTTGATGGCTGCCACGCCGTCTGTAAAGGTGAGCGACTGGTTCTTCTCGTCTTTCTTGTGCTTCTTTGGATCCAGTACGTTCACCAGCACGACCGGCGCGCGGTTATAAAGGGCGAACTGACTGTAGATCGCTTCACACAGGGTGTAGTCTTTCCAGTCATCCGAATAGCCGAAGGCTGCCACTGCCTCTGCATAGGAATAGCAGAGGACGGGACGGTTCGCTTTCGCCGGATCGGATGCCAGGTGCAGGGGCGCCGTGCCGAAAATGACGGGCAGACCTGCATCGGTTTCCACTGGCGGGATGATACTGGTAGGGATTTCACCAGTATATACGCCATGTTTGTATGCCATGTTTAAACCTCCTTGCATCGATTTGCAAAAATATAAAGTGCGGTGCCTTTCTTTGTCAGCTTTTTCATGCTTTCCGCATACTCAGCCACCGGCACGAATAAATGAACCATCCACGGGTGCGCGTCCAGAATATTCTGCACGTGCGCGGGGTATCCCCCGATGAACGTGGTGGCATGCGCCAGCCGCGAGCCGGAGAGCGACGGTCCGATGTAGATTGTCTGCTTTGATACTTCCATTCAGAAATCCACCTCCTCTTCAGGCTGTGCAATGGTATAGGAAACGGTCAGCCGCCCCTGCCACTGCGGGAACGGCTGCGGATCCACGATTTCCCCTTCCAGCGGAAACAGCAGCCGGCTCCTTCCGCCTAACGTGCGCTTGGTGAGGAGTGCCTGCCGCACATGTTCCATCAGATTGTACAGAGAGAGGCAGCCTTCTTTCGGATCCTCATCGCAAATGGAGAAGCCGATCTCAATATCCACCCGGCTATAACGGTCTTCGGTGTCGTGCACCCTGACCGCATAGCAGTAAATGTAAGACTCCCGCTGCTCCGGTTTCGTGGAAAATGGCGGGTAGCCCGCATAGATAGAGACAGGGAGCGTACCCAGCCTCTGGTGTGTTCTGTACTCTTTCACCACGTCTCGGATGCGCGCGGCGACGTTCTCCATGGCTTCTATCGGTGTCATGCTGCCTCCTAACCAAACAACTTAGAAAAGCGAAAATCGATTTCATGCGTGAAGCGCTTATTCAGGAACTCCTCCGCTTCGTCGCCCCACTTGGAGAAGATTTCCTCATTCCCGACCATCTGCGGGATGCTGGGGCCCGCCGGAGTCTTCAGCGGATACCTCGCGCCGCCCACACGTTTCATGGGACCGACGTATCCTTTCGGGAACGGCCGGGCAAATAGCCCCTTGACGGGCTTTGGGCTCCCGCGGCGGAGTACTTTCACGCGCATGGGGCCGCGCCGCCCACCTCCGATTTTGAAAGAGGTGAGCGGCATGGTCTTGCCCGTAGAAATGATTTCCCCCGCGAGCTTCCCTGCGCTCGCCCGGTTCTTCCGAAGGCTTTTCTTGACGCTTCCCGCACGGACGATGTATTTCTCTCGCACGGTCTTCGCCATTTCCTTCGGCACGTGTGTCAGCGTGCGGTTGATGGCAGCGGCGGCTGCACGGTCCGCTTCTTTCGGAGCAAGGGCGAGCATGGTCTTTGCGCGCTCGATGCGCTTTTGGTCAAATGAAATGGTAATCATCGTTCATTCGCCACCAGTCCGATGGTCAGCATGCCCATATCCTCCTTCACGCTCTGCACGATGTAGATTTCCTCATCCACCGTGAACAGCTGCCCGTAGACGGGCGTCTCTTCTTCGAGGTCAGATGCTTTTACATTGACTGTCAGATCCGCGCCGTAGATGGTGGGATAGTTCTTGCTGATGCCTTCTCCGATGGACAAGGCCTGCTGAATGGTGTCCCCCTGCAGGATGCATGTGCAGAGTGTATCGTTCAACCTATGCTCTTCCCCAAATTCCGACAGGTTCAAGAAAGTGCCTCCGTTGTCCTTCTCGACCTGTTCTTTGAAAGAAATCAACCTTCGACAGTGCCTTCTACATCTGGGGCGGGAAGTGCATCCTCGCTTTCCGCCTTCTTGGCCGCTGCGCCTTTGCCCTTCGTCGTTTTCCCCTTCCCCCTTGCTGGTGCTTTCACGGGTGTTTTTGCGGGTTCTTCAGCGGGTTCTTCAGCGGCTTTTTCTGCTTCGCTTTCCTGCAGCACGACTTCTGTGTAGTCTTCGGATGCAAGGAGTGCCTTGCCTGTCTCGTCATCCAGCTCGACCACTTCACCGCGGCGGAAAATCTTTCCATGGGCTGAGAGACAGTTCCGTTTCACGAGAATGAACATACTGCCTCCTTATTCGCCCTTGGCTTTGATAATCGCCCAATCACTGACGCATTCTGGTGCCAGCACGGCGCGAGAGAACATGGTGAGGGCAACGGTCTGGTCTTCCTTATTGCCGAATTTGTACGGTACGTACGGAGAAACGAAGGTATCATAACCGGTGCCCGCTTCGTTGACCAGAGTGACGGCACCGTGAAGCTGACGGCCACGACCGGTGATGCCGATGATGACATCATCATCGCCGATAAACGGCTTCTGCACGCCATCGTCATCCACGTAGGTTTCGCCGTAGGTGTAGATTTCAAGGTTCAGCGCCTGAATAAGGCCCACGCGAGTGACCTGTGGAGATACGATGCGCGGCGCGATGGACATAAGGCCCAGATTATCGCGAGACGGTACAGCGAGCCACTTCATGATCTCATCGTTGTTCAGCATGTAGTCGAATACATGACGGCCGATGATCATCGCAGTTGGGATCTGGCCAGCATTCTGCTGGATCATTTCGGACATGCCCTTGATATCCGAGTAGATGGTCGCACCCGCCTGATCCCACTTGGTGGTCGGGATAAGCTTCTGGTCGAAACCATAGTCCACGGTGTCGATCAGTTCTTTTTTCCCGTCGTCTGCCAAACCGATGATGTCGCACTTGCCTGTGGTCAGGATGTCGGCGGCCATTTTGTTCTTGCGGTTGATGATATCCGCCTGCAGATCAGCAAGATCCATCGCCTGCAGATCGGCGGCGCGTTCCGCCGGAGTCTTGGTGGAGTAGAAACCTTCGCCAAACCCGCGCTGCGCGATAATATCCGGATCGAGTACACGGCGCGCCGCCATCATCGGCGGTGCATAGGTTTCCTCCTGAATGGGATCGCGCTTCATATCAATGCCTTTCGCTCCACGCACAATGAATGGCGCAAGGCGGCGGGCCGCTTTTCTGAACTGTACCGAGATCTTCGAGGTAGTGGCCGTTGCCGGCATGCGTGGGAAGAAGGTATCGAGCAGGAAGGCAGCTGGCGGCGTAGCTCGCTCTACCGCTTCCATCATCTGCAGGGTTTCTGTGTAATCAATAGGCATTGTTTTGTCCTCCTTATTTCAGTGCGGCGAAGAGAATGCCCTTGCCGCGAAGTTCTTCTTCGTGTGCGTCTACGGTATCACCTTCTGCCGCGATCACTTTTTCTCTATGAAAGCGGCCGGTAATGTAGACTGTTGCTGCCGTCGCTTTATCATCCACGTCATCGGCGAGGATGGAGTCTGCCGCGCCGCTCTTCGCGGTCGCGGCTGCGGTTCCATCCGTCACGGTCATCAGTGTGCCGCGCTTCATGGCGGTGCCCGCTGTGATAGCTACATTCTTTGTGAAGGCAGTGATACCACCTGCCAGCAGGCCGTCGTATTCCATTTTGGTCGTTTCTCTCATTGCCATTATTTTGTCCCCCTGTACTTATTCATGCGTGCGACGATGTCTGCGACCGCCGCCTGGTTCTTTGCCTTTTCTGTATCAGCTGCCGACATCTGCGGCACCGCCTTGACGGAAGATGCGCCGGACTGCATATTGTCCTCGATCAGGTCGCGGATAGCCGCCAGCTTGGTGTCTTCCTTCGGCTCTACGTGAACAGCCTTCACTGCATCCACGATCGGCTTTGCCGCTTCTGCAGTCATGCCGGGGACGCCCTTGCAGGATGCGATGACGGCATCCACGTAGGGATTTGCCTCTTCGCCTGCGAGTGCTTCGAGGGCGGTGATACGCTGGCGTTCAGCCGTTGCCTTAATGTCTTCTTTTGGTTCTTCTTTCGGCGCTTTCGGCTTGTCCCCGAGGAGCGCCTTGATTTTAGAAATCAGATCGCTGTCATTCATTTCGGTTGTTTTCTTCCTTTCTTCGGTCTTCATCACCCGCCGGATCTTTTCGGCATCCCGATCCTTCACGGGCATGGAAATAGAATTTACCACTACGAGGCCGCTCTTCATCTGGGCATCGATGGCATAATCATCGATTTCATCAATGAGCCCTTTTTCGAGTGCTTCTTCGGCGCTCATCCACGTTTCCTCATCCATGAAACGAATGATTTCGTCCACGCTCATCTTGCCCCCGGCGCGGTCCTTGTACACGTTGACTACCGTCTCCTTGACCTTCGCCAATGTATCCGCCATTTTATTGAGTGCTTCTGCGTCCAGCATGTCGAATACGCAGGCCATAGGATTGTGAATCATGTACAGGGCATTTTTCGGCATGACGACTTTACCCGCGCCGCATGCCACGACCGTGGCAGCACTCGCGCAGATTCCGTCGATGTGGGCCGTCACCTTGCCTGGATATGCCCGAAGCACGTTGTAAATAGCCTGTGCTGCGAAAATGTCGCCACCCGGGCTATTGATGCGGAGCGTGATATTCTTCCCTCCGCACGCCGCGAGACCGTCGGCAAATTCCTTCGCACTCTTGTCGTTCTCTCTCCACGGCTCTTCGGCAATCTGACCATAGAGGTAGAGTTCTACGTCCTGGCTTCCGGCCTCGTTTTTAATTTTCCAAAATTTACTCACTTGTCTCACCTTCTTTCTCTCCAGCCAGTACGAGTGGCTTGGCAAATTTTAATCCCAGACCATCCTGCCGCTTCTGCTCGTATGCCAGCGCTTCGATATTCTCATCGAAATTGGTGCCCGTCATTTCTGCCGCTTCTCTTGTCCGTGTAGACAGACCGTAAGCCACACGCATGGCACTGCCGTTCACGTCCTTTACCGGGTCAAGGATGCTCATCGTCGGGCCGAACCAGTCTGCATGACAGTAGGCTCTGCGAATGCGCGGATCGTCAAAAAATCCCGGGGCTTTGATGCGTCCGATGGCGACCGCTTCTAAGAGCCAGCCTTCATAGATAGGTTGGCAAAAATCATTTGCAAACCACGTCCTTCTCAGCTTGTACTCATCCCATGCCTGCAGCAGTGCTGCGCGTGATGCGGAGTAAGACGATGTGAATGACTTCAAGAGCACTTCATACGGCTGCCCGATAGCTGCCGAAATCTGCTTGATGAGCTGCGTCACGAAAGGTTCAAAGGTGCTCTGGCTATTCGAGGCATCGACGGATTTTACATCTACGCCGCGCGGCAGCGCATTCAGCGTGCCCGCCGCGAGACCGTACTCACCCACATCGACCACCGGCTCTTTCGGATCCTCGCTGCCGAGAATACTATTTAAGTCCTGCCCGGCCGCGCTACTGGTGAAGAAGAGGGCAAAAAAGCTCTTGATAATGGCAGATGTCAGCTCCGCCCGCGTGTACCTCGATACCTGCTTTAGCGTCTCGAGGACTGGCGCCAGGTACGGCACGCCTCTGTACTGCTCTGCACGGATGTCATGACAGATCTGCAGGATATTCGGCGCGCCGGTACGTTTCCCGAAGGCTTCGACGCGGCTCCATGTGGTCGGTGCGTAGTCCGTCGGATCATGCGGCACCTTGCTGCTGATCCAGTAAGCGGTGATTTCTCCGTCTTCTGTAATCTCTACACCGTCGATAATACGGTTTCCGTTCGGCGCACGCATTTCTACGGCAAACGGTCCCGGATACCCCATAACGCCAGCTCCGAGCGGATTGGATACTCGATTCGCCTCGATGAGCTGGATCCGCAGAGAATAGGGCATGTAGGCGCTCGGTGCTTTCCGCCGGAAGAGGGCGAAGGAGTCCCCGTCCGTCAGGTAGGTGGTGTAGGCGATGTTCTGCAAGTCGTAGAAATTATTTCTTCGGTATAGGTCGCACTGCGTAGAGCCTGCCCATAGGTCAAATTCCCTTGCAGTTTCCCGTTCCCACTCCTTTGCTTCATCGACACTCATGCCGAGCGTCTTGAACTGCAGACGCGGGGAAACGGTGAGCCCCGCCCCGATGGCGTGCATCGCCGACGTGTCGATCGCCGCCGCCCCGATGGGCGTATTCGTCGCCTGATCCGCGCTTCGCCCGCGAAGTGCTCCGATATTCGCATCGATGTCCGACTTGGCACTGGAGCGAATGGGGTTCCACGCTTTCAAGATGTTGCTGGTGCGGCTTCCGCCCCCTTCTGAATAGCCCGTATTCTGCACGCGAAGTCTTCCCGTGCCGTTCGGCGCCCTGATTCTGTTATTATTGCGTTTCATCCGTCGTTTCATCTGACGTCCCTCCTAGTCCGAAAATGTGAATCCGCAAAATACAAATCTGTATTTTTTTGACTCTTTTTGCCTCATGACGTTGTGCTATACTGATTGTTTAATCCAGAAGCACGATGCGCTTCGTGCTCCCGCCGGATGTCTCTTCGCCGTCTACTGTCGCCCCTGCCGCGATGAGTTCCTGAATGACCCGTTCAACGGTTGCCAGGTTCGCCCTTGTCAGGGTGCGGTTTCCGATGGTGTAAGACTGCCCGGAGAGGATCGCTTCTTCGGCTTCGATGTATTTCCTCAGCCGTTCATTCTGCAGCTTGCTCATATTTGCTCCTACCAGATGTTTATCTGCCGCCTGCTGGCGGCCTTTTTAGTATTCCGCACGGCACGCGCTTTCTCCCGGTGCTCGTTGCGCGTATTCCCCGAAAGCGCCGCGGCGGCTTTTTCTTCCCATCCCGCCGGAAGAGAAAGCATGCAGGCGAGATTGTAGACGCGAAGGTCGAGCGGTTCATTTCTGACGCCCGCCGTCGGTTCCCAGATTTCGCGGAAAATGCCGTTTTTCTTGATGCGCTTTCTGTGTTCGGATATGATGCCCTTGAAATAGATGTCATCATACCCACGGCGATTTATGCCTTCTTCATCCAGCGGGAAATGGAAGTATTTCGGTCCTGCTTCCTTGATGGAAAGACGGGATAGTACCATTTCCTTGCCGTCATCGACGCCCAGGATCACCAGAGGAAGCGTTGCGTCTTCTGCTTTCCCCAGTTTGTTTCCATAAAGGGGCATGCCCGGGATGCCGCCCTTGCCCTTGATGGCGAAGCGCTGCTTTGCAATGTTCGCCCGGCAATACGCGTATACCGCCGATGAAAAATGGCCGCCGGAGTCGATGAACGTCCGCACGACCTTGAGCTTTTTGCCATCAGCAAAGGAATACGGGTGATCCAGCACGGCATCCAGCTGTACCCACGTATTTTCGCTCCCCGGCGAGCCTAGGATGACGCCCTTTCGGATGCCCCAGCACTCCTCTTCTTCGCCCCATCCACAAACTTCGTATTCCAGGCGGTTATCCTGCGTGTCGACGGCAGCCGTGAGGTATAGCACACCCTGTGGGAGCTCTGCTCCGTAGGTTTCGCGCCGCCTCAGGAAAATTTCTTCATCCTCGAAGGCCTTCGGCGAACTGTATGACTCTCCGAAGCGGGTATTCTGGACGACCTTCTCGCGTTCTGGGTCGCCTTTCGCTTCGAGCCACTCTCGCATGATTTCCGCCCATGAAATCCATGGCGAAGAAAAAGCATTGAGTGAAAAGGATCTGCATCCATTCCCCAATGCTTTCGGGTTCGTGACTACGTATTTTTGCGGCGCGCGCTTCATTTCCTGCTCCGTGGCGTCAAACCCACAGCAGGGGCACCGCCATTTAACAGATCTCACTAGGTAAGTCTTTCGGCTGGTGCCCTCCACACGCTCCGCATCCGTTTCCATGTCGCTATATTTCAGCTTGCAAAATTCGCCGCAGTGCGGGCATTGATGCCGCCATTCTTCCTTGGTTCCTGCCTCGTATTCGATATCGATGCGGCTCGCTCCTTCATTTGTCGGGGTAGAAAAAAGCCCCATGACGCGGTTCCAGTATGTCGTCATTCGTTTCGACGCTAAGTCTACTGGATCGCCTTCCGTCCCCGCGGAGTCCGGGAAACGGTCCACTTCATCGCAGAGCAGGATGCGCACCGGACGAGAGGCCAGCCCCGCCGGACTGTTGGCGCCCGCCATGACCAGACGCCCGCCCGGGAAGATTTTATTTAAAATCGTGTTGTTGCTGTCCCTTGTCTTGACGTCCAAGAAGAGACTAGAAAGCGCCGGGGTATCACGGATCATGGGCGCAATACGCGTCTTTGAGAAATCCTGCGCCATCTCGATCGTCGGCTGGATCATCATGATGGTACAGGGATCAAGGTGGGCGAATCGTCCAATGACATTGTTCATGATGTCCGATTTTCCGACCTGCGAGCACGATTTCACCACCACGCGGTGAATGCCCGGCCGCGTGAAGGCATCCATGATGTCCTTCTGGTACGGTGCGCGGCTGGTGCGCCACCTGCCCGGTTCTGCCGATGTACTGGAAAGCACACGGTAATTGTCCGCCCATGTGGATACCGAGGTCTTTGGCGTCGGTTTCAGGCCGCGCATGGAAACGTATTTCCACAGCTCACTGGCTTTCTTCATCGCCATCCTCCTCGTCCACTTCCTCGTCGAAGAGATCCGGCGAATAGGCCGCCAGCTCTGACAGCTTTTCCTCGATTTCCTTCGTCATGGCTGTATAGATCTCCTCTTTGGATTTTCCCTCCAGCATGGGAGCGAGCTTCGACGGCAGGCCCAGAAGCTGTGTCCGAAGGTTCGCCGCCATGGCCGTCATGACGTATTCCACCACGCGTGCGGAGTAGGCGTTTTTCTTCATCTTGTCCAGTTTTAGCTCAGCGATCTCTCGCTTGACCTTTTCGTGAAGTGCCCGTTCCTTTTCTAAATCGATTTCTTCCAGCCCGGCAGCCCCCGATACGGTGCCTTGATAATACTTCCGGAGCCCGTCCACCAGAAGCAAAGCTCCTGTCTCATCCACTGGAAGCGTCCCATCCTTCGCCATCTGGCTCACGCGCTGCTGTGAAATCTTGAGCGCGCGCGCCATCTGCGTCTGGGTGGTGGTGACCTGGTTGATCCCCTTGGTGATTTTCTGTCTACTTGTATTTTCTGCGCGAATATGTCCTTCTTTGTCTTTTACTCTAGTAGCCAACCATGTCACCTCCTCCGTTTTTACTAACAAGGGCCAAAAAGTTTTTGTACCTAGACCGATTTTGGGGTCGCGAGGACCGCAGGCTTTCAGCCCCGCCGGAAGTACCTACGGGCCATTCCCCCAGACAATCAAAAAGGACGGCCGCTCGGCTGTCCTTTACCATTGTGTGCCGCACGCGGCAGGCGCCAGCACATGACGCCCGCCGTGGTGGCGGCCTATGCAGTTGTGTGTGATGGGTGTCTCGTAAGCTCCTCTGCTTTATCGAACCTCTCACAATGCCATTATAGCATATCGGAGTCTGCACTTTTGTGCACTCTTTTGCTTTAGTGCTACTTTATTATCCACATATTCACAGACTTTTCCACACGCAAAACGCCAGTCACTCGGTACTCTGAATGACTGGCGTTTTCTTATTCCTTGCAATTCCGCGCGATGGCAGCAACGGCTTGATTATAGATATTGTACGGCTGGCGCTCCGCATAGTGGTATTCCTTTTGGATTTCTGCCTGCGACTTTCGGTTGACGAATCGCTCAACGAATAATGCGGCCTGCGTATCGTTATCGCAATATCGAGACATGCGCAGCGCTTTTGTTTCCCAAGCATAGATCCCCGCTTCCTGCTCGGCGATCTCTGCTTTGATGCGGCTCTTTTCTTCTTCCTTCTGGATCAGCTTGTCCGATACGTCAGAAAGCATACCGCCGGAAACTCTCGGCTTCTCGTAGTCTATCGCCTTGATGCTATATGCGTCCTTCTCGATCTTGTCTTTCTTAGCTTCCAGTGCCTTCAGCCGCCTTCTTTTCCCTTCCCCTTCTTTGAGGAAATTCCACACGTCCTGCTCCGTCATCCGCCCGTCTCCTACTGAAATCATTGAAATCCTCTGCCTTTATTATACTCTCTTCGGCCTCTGTTTTCTCATCTCCGCGTGCGGCTGCCACGTACAAGGCGGCGATCATCAGCCCTGCTGAGCCGCCAATGATGATACCAATACCGAATCCTAAAGCAATAGCTCCCGCGATGCTCATAGTCGTACCCCGCTTCCCCTTTTACAAAATCAGCTGGCTCGGCGTAAATTTGATCTTCTTGTGCGCCTTGATCTGAATGGCTGCATGCGTTCTCGGATCGCGCCCTTCTCTTGCCGGCACATCCACCGCGCGAAGCGCCCCGAAGCCGATCAGCCTGACCTCTTCGCCTTTTCTTAAGGCATCCGCCATCGCGTCAAGCATAGCACTCTCCCATTTCTCCGCTCCCTGGATAGTCTTCCCACGTCTGGCTGCCATGGCTCTTGCCAATTCTTTTCTGTTCATTTCCTTTGTCTCCTTTCTTTGCGCCTTCTCGCCGCTGCCGCCGCCCGCCGGTCTTCCTCGTATGACTTGGCGCATTTCCGGCATCTCTTTGTACGAATGTTGCCCTTTCTGAATACTTCTCCGCAATCGATGCACCTGCCATAAGCCTGCGGAAACCATTTCACCCTGTATTCGGCGCTTTTGGCTGCTTCCAGGCATTCCCATGAATCGTACGGCGATATCCTGGGCAGTTTCCCCTTCACGTGTTCCTTCCCGCAATGCGGACATACCTCATAATTCTCCTTGCGCCATTTGTCGAACATCGCTTTTGTCATCAGCTGGCTGAAATGGAAGAACCGCGTATCCCTTCGCTCTTCTTGGCTTCTGTTCGTCGCCTTCGTGATACATGTCATGGTCGCGCCGCAGGAAATGACCGATACGATTTCCCACTCGCTATAAGCCGTCGGTTCTGCGGCTTCTTTTGGCGCGTACAGCTTCGTGCCTGGCGATTTATCAAGCCGTTTCCATTCCTCCTCTAGCATTTGCGACCTCTCTCCTCTTCTGCGAGCCCATGCGGCTCCCGACGTTTCGCCGCCACCTTTTCATTGTACGCTCGCAAAGCATCCTGCTTCTTCTGTACCAAGGTCTCTATGCTCTCCTGCACTGACGTCGTTATCGCGTCGATAGCCTCCGCATCGAACCTCGCGCCATCCAAGAGCAGCTCCCTTGTGCGCCTTTCTTTTTCTACCTGGTTCCGGAGCTCTGCATTCTTCCATGCCAGCTGCTGCGCTCTTCCTTCGCTCACCTTGAGTGCAAGACGCAGCCTGCGGTTCTCGTCCATCAGCTGGCGGTTGCGATCTCTGAGCTCTGCCAGCTCATTGAATTTCTTTCCCATCGTTTTCCTCCTTCGTCCACGCCGCGACGGTGACCTCTACGCGCGGCGTCGTGCTGTATACTTTCTCGATGTCTGCCTTTACGATCTGACTGTCATCGTGGTATGCGACACCATTCAGCGCGTCGCAGATGATTTTCTGAATATTGTCGAAATCCGGTTTCTTCGTCGGCGCGATGTCTCCGGCAATCATCATCGCCCGCCTTTTCTTTGACGCGCTCTTCGGGATGCCAAAGTAGGCGGTGATCTTGACGCGCACCGGCACGCCTTTAGGAAATATGGTCCCGCTCCCGCCATACGCCAGCCTGACCAGCGATTCATAGCTTCCTGTCTTGCCCGGCGTGTAAGGATGACCCGTGCGCGTGAAGCGTGGCCGTCCCTTCCTTACCGGCTCTCCCGGCACGGAAAAAGAAATGCTGCGCGCCTCACCATCCGCTCCCATTTGGATCTTCGGCTTCGCGATGTGTATGCCGCCGGATAGCAAGCCCAGCTTCACCCGCTTTCACTTCCCCTCGTCTTACTCATCCTCATCCTCTCGCCCCTCCCTGAAACTCTCGAGCCATCTTTCTTTCCCGTCCTTCCCGTACCGAAGCACGGCGCGCCTGTAGGATTCTTCCTGCCCTGGGATCTGCCTGCGTCTTTCGCAGCACCGCCTCATCCACTTGCACTTCCGGACACGCTGCCCATCTTCGTCGTACATCCAGTGAAATTGCCATGGCTGGTAAAGCGCCGTGCCGCAATAGGCACAGTAGCCGATCGGTTCCGGAGCCTTTGGGTTCTTCCCCGCCGGATACCGAGCACCTTTTCTTCTCATGCACCTTCTCAAAATGGAATGTCCTCCTCGCACTGAGACGGATGCGCGGCGCGCCCTACGGCTTCCTGCCGATCCGCCGGGAACATGCTCGTTTCTTCCATCTTCTGCTTTTCAGCTTGCGGCGTACCGAACTGCCCGAAGCCTCTTTGCGTGGGCCCCTCGCTATAGACGCTGCGTCCTCCAGCTGCCGGTGCTCCCTGATCTCCCCATCCCGCCTGCGGCTGGCTGTACCCCTGCTGGCTTTCGTTTCCCTGCATGCCGATAGGGAACGCGATGAAGTTGGCCGTCACCTCTGAAATCCACCGCTTCTGTCCATCCGGCGTGTCATAGCTTCTTGTGGTGAACCGCCCCTCGACGAAGACACGCATCCCCTTCCTGAGCTGGTTCCCCGCTGCCTCTGCCAGATTTCCCCACGCGGTGACATTCACCCAGTCTGTGATTTCTCTCTGCTCCCCCTGCGGTGATGTGAAGGTTCTATTCACCGCCACGGAAAGCGATGCAACCGCTCTCCCTGTTTTCGTTGCGCGGAGCACTGGGTCTTTCCCCAGATTTCCTAGTATCTGTACTGAATTCATGCAATTCCTCCCATGTCTCTAATTCCTTCGAAATCATTTCCAGATCTTTCACGGCGGTTCCCACGTGGTCCACTTGTAAAACGCGAAGACTCATGACAATCTCCTGCTTAAAATTCGCTTGATTGTGATTTTATACATTCCGTTTCCTGCCCTCCCGTGTTTTATGATAGATTTATGCAAAAAGTCACAAGAATCTATCATTCTTCCTTGATTGCTGGATCGCCACTTGATTCCTGCCTGCCATCCTGGCTCTCTCGGAAGAGGCTTGCTTCTCCCCGTTCTCCGCTGATGTAGAGTGCTGCCTCGTCATAGATTTTCTTCATGATACGGAGCACGTTATCGGTCGGAGTGATGTCTTCGATCGTGCTGAACCGCTGTGTAGCAGCGCTATCCTTGATGTGGAACCTCCCGCTCAACCGAACCCCTTTCAGCGCCCCGGATTTCTTATCCCGCTTCGGTACTACTTTATCCACTGCGAAAATGGCCTGTGCCGGTTTCCCTAGTCCATAGTCTCCTGCCATGTCGGTATAGTAAAAGCTCATCGCCGCCATAGCGGTTCTAAATTCTTCTCTCGGCTGCTCCTCACACGTGAACGTTTTCGCACCGTCCGCATCGACATAACTGATGGAAACACTGCTGTTATTCAGCTGGATGCTTTGAAACTGGATTTCTCCCGCCCACAGATCCCTGCCCTCTTTGCTTTCCAGCAGGATTTGAACCTGCTGCCTCAGCTTCCGGTCCAGCTCTTGCAGCTCCTTTTCTCTTTCTTCCGTTGTCATTTGCTTTCTTCCTTTCCTTCCTCCGGTGCTTTCGATCCCCTTTCGTGAGATCGATACCGATTTTCACCTGGCAATAACTCTGAAATGGAAAACCGATATCACTGATGCCGGCTCTCATGTTTTCATAGTCCACCCAGTAGCCGGTTTTGGCTCTCGGCTTTTCTGCCCAGTCGCCCGCGACTACGACCGTGGTCTTTTTTGTTGGCTTTCTGAGATTTCTCGTACATCCATACCTGGCGTGCAGAATGGGATCATCGCTGCGAAAGGTTTCCAGCCCGTTCTTCACGATGTAGGCGGCGAGATCCGGCCAATACCCTTCATCGCTCAGGTGCGTGGTGTTGCAGGAAGGGCATGGGCATTTCTCTGTCCCTACAGTCTTCTGCCATGCCTTCTCGATGAGGCGGCTATCAATATCCCCATTGATGACAGCATGAAAGTGTACGCTTCCTCTCTTCCCTCGCCCAAGAACATAGATCGACTTGAACTCTTTCCCTGCCTTTTTGTAAAGCCGCGCCAGCTTTCTCTTGAAGCAGGTGACGTCTCTTCTGATTTCTGCGGATGTTTTGTCAAATGTTCTCGGCGGATATGAAAACCGCATCCAGTAATCACCCGGCTTGAAATTCTCCTCCAGCAGAAGTAGACATTGCATCTCAGCCCTTTTGTCCTGCCACCTTCTCACCTTTTCTTCAGACGGCTTTTCGCGGATCCGTTTCCCGTCTCTCTTCCCATACCTCCCCGAGATGGATTTCTGAACGATGACAATTTCCCCGCTGGGGATGCTCCACTCGGTACGAATGTAAGCTCCCTTGCCCTTCCGGCGAGCGGCCATTCTTCTTTTTCTTGACCGTTGTCTTTTCAGCAGCTTCCTCTCGCTCAACATGAATGCACTCCCTTGGAAATGGTTCAAACTTGGATACTCTTAGCTAGCCCGCAAAGTGCGGCGCCGTCTGCTCTTTCCTTCGGGATCGCTCCGCACGATAGCTCTCCCGCGGCTTTTGAAAATCTTGCCCTACGGCGGCCTTGCTTTGTACTGGCAGCCGTAGGGTTTCTTATAGAAATGGCAGCTCTCGCAATGCGCGTCACATATAGCCATGTGACCATACTTCGGACATGCACTGGTATGGTGCGCCGACTTCCCGCAGACGGGGCACGTTGCATTCATGGGCTCCTCATCCTCCCACTCGATGCGGAAGAAAATTTTCTGCCTTTTATATGTATATAAATAGGGAGTCTCTTCCCTGCTCTTTTCCAGCACCACCTTTGTGGTCTTGTGGAAGCCCTGGTAGTACGTGCTGCTCTCATCCTTCATCAGGCAGCCGTCCGGATCCATCCATCGAGGATCTGCCTTCTCGCTTATGATGACGCGCCCGATTTCTTTCAGCTCGCCATGCACTGCCTCAAGAAACGGCACTTTGACCTTCGTCTTCCCGTAGATGCTGTTATCCACGTTTTCTCCCACGTGCTTCATGGCTGCCACTTCCTTTCTTGTGGAAAACGATCGTAAACGCAACCCCGAATATGAAATCCGTCCTCTGGATGCGATATCCTTCGAAATCGCACTCCCGGTGTATGGGCACATATCTGCCGCCCCGCCGGATCCACATCGCGCGATCCTTCGGTATCGGCCGCCCGCACGCCCAGCAGGTATAACCATCTTTTCTGTTTATATCCATCTTGCTACCTCGCATAGAGGAAAGCCGCTGCCACCAGCGGTGCTATAGAATAAAAAAGAAAATCAACGAAATACTTGAACATGGAGCGCCCCTCTCCCTCGCCCCGCCGGAAAGCGGCGATAATCGTCACGGTGAAAAGATACGTGCTGATACCCATGACCATGTTCAAATACTCCATTCGTTCTCCTTTTTTGCTTTGATATAATGTCTTGTAGAAAGAAGGTGCTCTTTTATGAAATCTCCCCTTGCTTACTATCAAGCTCTAATCTGTGAATCCGGCCATCTGGTTTCTGGCAACTGCTCTGACTTCCCGGTAGAATCAGTGAAATACTGCCCCCAATGTGGGAGCCCCTGTATCTCTTCCTGCCCGTCCTGCGGCGCACCCATTCACGGCGACTGTTACAGGCGCATCCCTGTTTACGGCCCGAGCCGCTCCAGTAACATTTGGAGCGATGAGGTTGTTCGCTGTCCCGCCGCCCCAATTAAGCATGAAGACCGCTTTATCTCGAGCTGTCACGTCCCCGCATATTGCCACGCGTGCGGCTCCCCTTATCCGTGGACGCAAATACTTTTGGATGAAGCTTCTGCTATCGTCGATTTGATGGACGAGCTTAGCCCTGAGCAAAAAGACACGCTGAAAAGGTGTTTCCCGGATCTGCTATCCGATACCCCGGCTTCGCCTCGCGCCTCTATCCTTGCCTCGAAGCTCATACACCTTAGCTCCACCGTTGCACAAACTGCTCTTCAGAACCTACTCTCTAGCTACTTATGCGACTTTGTTCTTTCTCTATTAGGTTGGAAAGTGTAGCCATCCTGTCTATCATGGCATTCGCCAGCTCGATATCTTTGACCATCACTCTCCCCTGCTTTTCCCCTGGCACGATTACTGCATTTGTAATCCACGCATAAGCGCGAAGCGTCTCTTCTAGCAGCTTCTTCGTGCTGATTTCCTCTTTTCTTTCTTCCATCGTTTTCTCCGTTTGCGTTGTGATGAAATCGGCTTACCAAGGAGATCGATACCTCCAAACCCGCAGGGCAGATCAATGACCGCCCTGCGGATTTTTATTTACCAATCATCAAGGCATATCTCGCCAATCCGTTTTGACGCCCAGCCTCTTTTTCAAAATCCATATTTTCGCCTTGTCCAGTTCCTCCTTCGTCGGCATCCGATAGTTATGCCAGAGCATGTAAGCGATCAACCCCTCAGTTCCCATCCTCGCCGCGAAGTAGAGAAGCGACACGTACACAAGAGCCGCCAGCAGCGCGCAGAATGCCCAAAACGGTATATCCATATTTATCCCTCCTCTCCGTCGACCTTGCTCATCAGCACAGACCGGCAAAGTTGGCGATGTCTCCATCTGCGGCCGGAGAGTTTCCGCTTGATCCAGCCTGTAGCAGTGCGTGCCCTCCAGCGGATGTCGTGATCCTGATTGTATGTCGGTTTTCTCATTCTTCCTCTCCTTCGTAGTGGTACGTCTTCGACAGAAAACGCGCCGTCTCCTTCTGTGCTTTTCTGAACCCGGCTTGCTTTCCCCTTTGGATTCTTTTCCTCCGGTCTCTCTTTCCTGCCTCTTCGACAATGCTTCTCGCCAGTTCTGTCTCGATGAAGCGCTGCACTTGATCGGCAGCGAATCCTGCGCGGATCGTGCTGGCGACTACGCCGAGCGCGTCTCGCATCCCGCACAGATAGTCCCCGACTTCATCGATGCCCGCTTTCTCTTCGTCCTCCTCAAGATCCTTGACGAGGATATCCAGCTGACTGACCAGTCCGGCCATTTCCGTCTCCATCATTTGAAATCCTCCCTCTGCCTGACTTGCAGGATATGTCTTGCCATCTGCTGTGGCTCAGCCGCAGCCGGCCACTCACGGCCTTTGTACTTTCTCTTTAGCTTCTTCTCCACCGCCCGCATCCACGCGCCATCGATGGCAGCGATCGCAGTCAGGAGACGGCGCGTCCAATACTGCTGCCTGATGCTATAAGGGCTCTTTTTAGCTTCTGCGTTTTTCATTTCTCGGGCTCACTTCCATCTCGATGACGGGGATCTCTCCGCTCCCATCTTTCAGATCCTCTGTGTTGCAATAAATCCCCGTGAGTACCAAGTCCGGCACCGGCTCTTCTTCATTGATCGAGTCTTTGTATCCGCAGAAATAGTCATTCCCCTCCTGATCGTAGATGTGAATCGCGTGGCCTTCTTCCGGCACCAGCGCCAGCACCTGCTCGAGAGTTACTTCCCCGCTCATATCGCGCCATCCTTTCTTTTGTCCACGAACGGTCGGTACTTCGACCGTTTTCTAGCCTTCTTTTCTTCGGCTGCGTTCTGTTTCTTCCACATCAGTGCCATGTGCTTATGCTCTCGGCAGCAGTACACAGCCGTCCTCGACTGCGTGCCAAAGGCCTTTCCGCACCACTTGCAGCATCTCTCAAAGTAGCCACCGCCGAAGCCTCTGCCCGCCGGAGCTTTCGAAGCCCCTGCAGCCTTCGGCTTATTCTGCTTCCAGAACGCCTTTTCACATTTGGCACTACAGAAGCGGAAGCGCTTGTCATTCTTGCTCATGACGCGGACCCAGTGTCCGCAGCGCTCGCACTGGAACTCGCGAAGCGGAATACCTTCTTCCGCTTCCTCTCTGGCGTGGTCCTTATCGCGGCGCCCTTCGTAGTAAGAGCGCCTCTCACACTCTGCGGAGCAGAAGCGTTTCCGCGGGGCGGCATCCGCGGATAGCGGCTTCCCACAATATTCACAGTGCCTCACTGTATCACGGCACATCCGGCTGCAATAAATGCCCAGCCGATGGCGACGCCTGCGGCTGCTGCCACGTCTTTTACGATTCCCATGAAGAAATCGCGACGCTCCGCATTCCCGCGATGCGTATTTGCTTTGACCGCCACACGCTGCTCATCGGCGGCGCGCATGGCGAAGATCATATAGTTGTCTTTCATGCCTTTCTGTGTGTGCACCCTCATAGCATCATCCTCCATCGAATCCTCAGGCAGTCTCATTCTTTCCTGCAGCTTCCTTTTGCAGTCGTTTGAGCTGGCTGCGGAAGTCGAACTCATTCCCACGGTCACCGCCTTTGATGACGCGGCAGGTATGCCTCTTTTCTTCTGCGATCTTCCGCTTTTCCACTTTCGCCTCCGCCTTGAGGCGCGCCATTCCTCCTTTGAAATCAAAGGGACGCGCTCCCAGCTGCTGCTCTTCCCATTTTTTCTTTGCGGCGGCCTGCGTGGCCTCCATTTCCGCCTTCATGGCGGTCTTGAGGTCTTCAAGCTCGAACTTGAAGGCCTTCTTCCCGTTGTGGTAAAACGGGAAAGCTCCTTTGGCGATGAGCCGCCGGATCTCACCGTACTTATATCCGGTGAGCTTGGCGGCCTGCGAGATGTTTACCCACATATGAGCCTCCTTTCTACCTAAGCTCGGGGATCTGTCGCAGGATGTCCCAGAGCGCCGTGCGCGGGGCGTCCGTGCTGATGTCCGCATAGCGAACTCCCCAATGGCGAGCTCCATATTTGAACATTGCCTCGACCGTGCAGTCGCTGCCGTCCTCGATGATTTTCAGCGAGAGGAGCGGCACGCCCGCCGCCTGCAGCGCCCGGCAAAGAAGGGCGACCGCATCTGCGCGGGCTTTCTTCTCGTCGACAATTTTCTTTTCCCGTTCTTCGTCCGTCATGGCTCCTCCTCCATCCTCTTTTCGATTTCCTGCATGGCCCATGCGGCGCGCTTGGCGAGGCCTTTCATGAACCAAGCGTCTCTGGGATTACGGTGGTACTTGTTGGCTTCTCCTTCAGCGTCGTCAACGTAGTCATAGACCCACGCTATGTCATCCGCCCCGAAGCAGCCATGGTCCTCGATCGCGTGGCGAATATGCCTCGCGATGCGGATGACCGCGGCCTCCTGCCCACCAATCTCCGTGGCTTCTTTTCCGTCCGCCTCGATGAATCTCTTGTGAAGCGCTTTCGTCTTTCTGTTCAGGATCTGCAGTACCTGGTCTGGATCTTTCAATACTTTCATATAGTCCTCCCCTGTTTTATTTCCCACTCTTGTTCCCCTCTCTTGCTATAATTTCTATAGGAAGGAGGTGAGAAATATGAATCTTCGCTATACCTTGCGGAATTACCACTACTGATTGACTGCACAGCTATGACGCCGGAAGGTGCGAGAAAGGTTTATGACCAACTGCATGCATCCTACGATTTCGTTGACATCGTTCTTCAGCAACCTCGCACCTATGCACTACTCGTCACCAATGGTGAACCCGAACTTTCCACGGTGTTCAGTCCGCCGGTTGAGTGTCAAGTGACACCGCTTCAACCTCGATAGAGTCCTTGGAAACCCAAACCCCAGTATCCTGTGCCAGCAGAATGCTGGGGTTTTCATTTCTTCGTTGTGCCACCAGGGTGAACCTTGCGGCATGGTGCAGCACTTTGGCTGCTATGTCCAGCGGTTCCCTTCTGATGTGCGTCTCTTTCAGCTTCTTGTCACCCTTTACGAGTTGCATTGTCAGGCCATCGCCTTCTTTGTAGTCCATGGTGATTTGAAAATCTCCTCCGCCGGAAAGGCCTTGCTGCAGGTATTCAGAAAGAAATAGATCCCACCCTGCCAGCTTTCCCATGCTGCGCGGCTTCAGTGCTATGATCATGCGCTTGTTTTTCATGCTTTCCTCCTAACTTTCATTACTGATTCCTTTCCCCGGCGAGTTTTCATGGCCGCCGGAAATAAAAATCTAGTGTACTAGATTTTTGGGGTAAATAAATCAGAAACTTTGCAGTTTAAAGCATTTGCAATCGAAATCAAAGTGCTCATTTTCACATCTGTTTTCTTCCCAGATTCTAAATCCGAAATCGTAGCTCTCGATACATTCGCACGTTTGACCAATTCTTCTTGTGTCATTTTTTTCTGAATTCGAATTTCCAGTCCTGTGTATTCCATCTCTGCGTACCTCCTTTACGTCTAGTGTACTAGCGTATCCCCATGTTGTCAAGTGCATTTGACACAGTGTACTGAAATAATGTATAGTTTATTATACAAGGAGGTATATCAACATGAAAATTGGAGAATGGGTTCACTCCTACAGGAAAGAGCATGGCTTATCAATGCAGACATTTGGAGACATGTGCGGACTAAGCAGAGCATATATTTCAATTCTCGAGCGTGGCATTAACCCAACTACGGGAAAGTCTTTTGTCCCGACTATTCAGACATTGAAGAAGATTGCCGATGTTACGCATACAGACTTTGATAAACTGCTAAGCTTTCTTGATGCTTCTCAGGAGGTCCTTATAAATTGCCCTTCCGAAGAGACCACCCCGAATGAATTTATTAAGCTGTCTCCCACTGAGCAGCAGCACATCAAGAAGTACCGCAAACTATCCCCCGCCGGAAAGAAAGAGGTGGATCACTACCTCGACTTCCGCCTCTCCGCTGAAGCTCCCCGGGTTGAAAAAGATGCGGAAATATCATCTTCGTGAATTTCAGAAGATCCTAACAGGTGATGATAAATTCCCACCATTTTCGTGAGGTCACGGGAATGGTCTAGGTGAATCGGGTGTCTGTTCGAGTTATTGGAAAGGTTAAGCAGGTACGCCGAGACTATTGATTTCAGCTTATCCAATGCTCTAATGGAATAGACTATAAAAAGGAGTTATTTCGTGATGAATCTCAATCAATATAAAGTTAAAGTCAAATATCTGCCCACCAATCGTTTCAGAACCATATCTTTATGGGCTATTAATGAAGCTGACGCCCGCAGGAGAATATCAGAGGAACCCCAATTTGCTGATTACTCTGAAATTAAAGGTATTACGCTTGCTTCTGTTTATAAGCCTTATCCTGATAAAATAAATTACGCCATCAGCCTAGGAATAAAAATAACTCCAGACATGAGTAATGATGATGTGTCTGCTTTAATTTCTAGAAGGCTTGATGATAAATGGGAACCTAAAATTGGGCTAAAAGACTTTGCCACTGCCCATTACATTCCTTTTTCTTTGTATATTGGCAAAAAGGCTTTATATAACATCGTCTTTTATCATCTAGATTTAGAAAGTCGAATTGCATTCTTTATTTTTTCCGTTTATCGATATCTTTCTAATGATAGGGAATCTAATTTGGATAAATCTCCTTATAGAAATCTTTTTTATCAAGCAGCGCATAATTGGAAGGATAATGCTTCCATAGTAAAATCGTTAGATTCTAATTACAATGGAGAAGATCTTCGATTTTTTGGGGCAATATATGTCCCCGGTGGCGGTTATGCACGTGGTGGCAGTAAAAACACTCTGGTTTATAAAAAAGCAGTGCAGTTTCTATTGGAAAAGAATCTTATTTCAGAGACAGATACTCATAGGGCATTTGTTCCTGGAAACGATAACCCTAGCAATTCCTATTCCACTGTTAAAACAATTCCGTGCCCTAAAACCCCTTCGCATTCCAGCTCTGTTTCCATCTCAAGTAACAATCCGTTTGAAAAGGATACTGATTCTAATAGTCATAAGAGTCATCGTAAACTCTTCATAATATTAGGTATTATTTTTGTTATTCTTCTAATTGTTTTATAGCAGCACATTAAGAAGTACCGCAAACTATCCCCCGCCGGAAAGGAATGGGTGCAAGTAGTTTCAAGTACCATTTCGCCGACGATGGCAAAATGGTATAATGGAGAGGCAGGAGTGCTGGTATCTCTACGGGGACCAGTACGGCGCCTTCTCCATGTGGGAAGGCGTTTTTTGTTGGAGAAAATCATATGGACAATTTCATTATTTATAACACCGATGATGGACAGGCTAAGGTCAGCCTGCTTGCTTGTGAGTAGTTGCAAATTTTGCAGCAGCTGATTAGTAAACCATTCCGTGCACGTTCACGATATGGTTTACATTCCTACTATTTTGCGAACGTCCGCAAAATAGTGATGTGGTACGTTTGGCCAGCGTTGGAAAATCATAAAAGGAGTATTTTATGGACGATCTGATTATTTATAACACTGATGACGGACAGGCAAATGTGAGCTTGTTCGCCAAGGATGGGACTGTGTGGTGTACGCAGGCGCAGATAGCTGAGTTGTTTGACCGTAGCGTTTCTACTATTTCCAGACACATTGCAAATATTCTCAAAGAAAACGAACTAAATGAGAAAAGCAATTTGCGTTTTTTGCAAATTGCAAATTCAGATAAGCCCGTTGCGCTTTACAGCCTGGATATGATTCTAGCCGTTGGTTTCCGTGTCCGCTCTCCCAGAGGCACTCAGTTCCGACGGTGGGCCAATTCCACATTGAAAGAATACCTGCAGAAGGGGTTCGTCCTTGACAGCGAGCGCCTGAAGAATCCAGATGGGCGCCCCGACTATTTCGATGAACTCCTCGCAAAGATTCGGGATATCCGCGCCAGTGAAAAACGGTTCTATCAGAAGCTTCGCGACCTCTTCGCCCTGTCTTCTGACTATGACAAGACAGACCGGGCGACCATGCTCTTCTTTGCCGAAACGCAGAATAAGCTGATTTACGGTGTCACCGGCAAGACAGCCGCAGAGCTGATACTTTCTCGCGCAGACGCCTCGCAGCCGAATATGGCATTGACCTCCTGGCAGGGAAGCATCGTGCGCCGCAAGGATATCTACACCGCCAAGAACTATCTCACGGCGGATGAACTGGATACGCTGAACCGCCTGGTAACCATCTTCCTTGAAAGTGCTGAATTCCGCGTAAAGCGCCGCAAAGATCTGACGCTTCCCTTCTGGCGTTCTTCTGTGGACAAGCTCCTCGAGGATCATGACGTCCCGCTGCTCGCATCATCGGGCAAGGTGTCCCGCCGCCAGATGGAAGAGCGCGTAAATGATATTTATACGGCGTTCGACGCGCGACGTAAGAAGTCGGATGCCACCGCCGCCGACCGCGAAGATTTAGCAGAACTGGAAGCGGATGCACGTCTGATTTCCCTCGAAAAGGAATAAATTGGCAACCGCCCGCCCAAATCGCCCCCCGAACTGGCCGGACGCATTCGGAGAGCGCAAATTTTTTCCTATTTTTCCTACGGTTTCCTATTTCATCTAATTTAGTTTCAAAACCGACCGTTTTTGAAACTAAAGGCTCTCTGATTCATCGCTGAGTTTCAAATTTCCCACTTTTTGAAACTAAAGACATGCTGGCAAGGTGTGAGAAAGGAGTTCGTTATGCCGGGACGATATAAAGAAGGGACGGTTCACTGGGAAGAATCACGGCAGCGGTGGCGCGCCTTCGTCTCCGTGGATGGACGCCGCTATTCGAAGCGGTTTCTTAGCCGCGATGAGGCACTGGCATGGACACAGAAGATGCGTCTCGCCGCGCATGATGGATCCTTCGTAGCGCCCTCCGCCATATCTCTGGGCGAATGGCTCATCAAATGGCTGGGAACATACAAGAAGCCCACGGTAAAGCCTTTGACTTATGAGCGCTATCTATTCACCGCAAACAAAGCGCTGCCGCTCGCTGGGATCTCTCTGCAGAAGCTGACGCCCACCATGCTTCAGGAGCTCTACAACTCCCTGACTCCCGACTGTGCCAAGAAGCTCCATGTGCTGCTCCATGGTGCCATTCAGAAGGCATGGGAGCTGGGGATGGTCAGAAAAAACGTAGTCACCTTCGTGAAGCCGCCCCGCGTCATCAGGCAGGAGAAAGGGATCTTTACCAGCGAGGAACTAAAGAAGATGATGGAGCTGACAGAGTCAGATCCGAGGCTAAAGCCTTACGCACTCTTTCTTCTTGTGGCCATCAATACCGGCATGCGCCGCGGGGAGCTGCTCGGTCTTCGCTGGTGCGACGTCGACCTTGAAGAGCGCACTCTTTTCATCCGCCAGCAGGTACAGACGCTTTCAGGTGGTACGCTCATCATAGACACCCCGAAGACGGCCGCGGGCAAGAGAAAGATCTCTATCCCGGCCAAGGTGTACCAGAAACTCAAAGAGGCGAAAGCAGCGCTCCCCACTATAGACGAAGAAGAGCACGACCTCGTATTTCTAAACCGCGCCGGGACGCCTGTCCGTCCTGAAGCGATAGAAAAGATGTGGAAATACCTCATGTCCAAGTCCGGCCTGCCCTACAGGAATTTCCACTGCCTGCGGCATACCCACGCCACGCTGCTTCTGGCGAACGGTATCCCCATCATCGAAGTCTCCCGCCGGCTGGGACATAGCAGCGTGACACAGACGCTCGACATGTACGGCCATGCGATTCCCTGCTATGATAAAACCATCGCCGAGAAGATCGACGCCATTTACAATTAACCAAACGAAAAGAGCACCCGTTTCGGGGTGCTCTTTTAACATAAGTCATGCGGCTTCTTTTTCTAACATGGCTACTACATCACGGTTTTTCTTCATAATGTTGGAATCATTTTTCATTTCCCTGAGTGTCATCCACTTGTACTCTACACCATCAAGAACGAACTGCCTTTGCCTTAATGTTTCCGGCCAGCTTGTAATCTTTGCCATATAGAGATTGTGTTCGTATACCTTTCTTATACGATCACTTACGGAAAATTTTGTGTACACTTGAACATCTAGCCACTGAAGTTTCGTTTTAGCTGCCGGTACATGCAACGTTTCAGCAGTTCTCCTCGCAAGTACCTCGACTTCATTATTGTCTGGTGTCCTGAAGTTAAGAAGCAGCCAGCACTCCCATCGCTCGTCCCAATAGACAAGGAACCTGTTTGAATACTCGCAGAAGGTATCTTTCACGGCGATAAGCGAGAACTTGTGCTTGATCTGATCCATTGATTTAATCTCCTTCCACAAAATTTCATGATTGTACGGTTTTATAAATGCCTTTTGTATATCTATTATACTCCAAATCGTAGCTAGTACCCCTAGTAAAATCATCCCTTGCTGGAATGGTATGTCGCCAGTCCACGCGCTGATCAGAAATGCTAATGCGGTAAGTGTATTAAATGAGGCTTGCGTCTTGGAATGGCCTATTTCATTTCCTCTTGATACTAGATGGTTTCTCAGATCATGGTCTTTTACATACATATACCGTGCCTTCTTAAAATAAAACAGGGGACGGACCTTATAAGAAGGTATTTCCCCTGTTCAAACTTGCTGAAAGTCCCAGCGGGGACCAACTGCGCCCAAATTGTGCGCCCACTCAATGTGCGCCCAAATGCGCTATTTTATTTTATCCGATAATATCGGAGAAATTCTGGTGCGTCTAGAGGGATTCGAACTCTCGACACCTGGTTCCGGAGACCAGTGCTCTATCCACTGAGCTATAGACGCTTAACAAGCGTTATTATAGCATATGGAAAGAAAATAAGGAAGGGGAAAAGATGTCTCGCTTTTGCCCAACAGGAGGATACGAAGCAGATCCCGCTCTCCTCCAGTGCCGGATCCTTCAAAACTATTTTTCTACAAATACTCTCGGGATGCGCTTCAGGTCGCACATGATTTCATGCGGGATGGTCTCAGCCGTAGCAGATACTTCATCGACAGTGATTTCTTCCTCTCCCTGCTTGCCCATGAGGACGACTTCATCGCCCGGGCGGACTTCGTCATCGCAAGCGACCATGAACTGATCCATGCAGATTCGGCCGACGATCGGGCAACGCTTGCCATTGATGAGGACGACGCCCTTATTGGAAAGGCTTCTGTGCCAGCCGTCCGCATAACCGATCGGGACAGTCGCAGTCTTCATATCCTCTTTGGCGACATAGGTACCGCCGTAGCCGATGGCTTCACCCTTATGCAGGATCTGGACATGGGTGACATGGCTCACGACGCTCATCGCATACTTGAGATCGAGCTTGTTCGTCATGACGTCCGATGGCTGCGGCCCATAGATGATAATGCCCGGACGGGCAAGGTTATGCCAGCTTCTCGGGATATCAATGACACCGGCACTGTTGGCGGAGGAGATCACGAAGTTTTCATCGACCGGCATGTAGGAGATCGCTTCATCGAAACGGTCAAGCTGCTTCAGTGCGGCATCCTTCTCCTTGTGGTCCGCCGTCGCCATATGGGTGAAGGTACCATGTGCGTGGATGTGCGGATAGGCTTCGAGCTTTTTGAGGAGCGCAGGTACGTCCTCCGGATGAGTTCCGATGCGGTTCATGCCTGTATCGATCGGCAGCATGACTTCGATCGTTTTCTTCGAAACAGCCGCGATGGCTTCCAGGGCGTCAAGATCGACGGTATCATCGATCGGCATGATGAGGTCTTTATTCACACCGGTAGGCATATCCTCCGGCAGCGGCAGTCCCAGTACATAGATCGGGCAAGTGAATCCGGCGTCGCGCAGCTCCGCTCCTTCTTCCACACGGGCGACAGCAGCAGCGACGTAGCCTTCCTCGAGGGCGATGCGCAGCGTTTCCTTCGCGCCATGTCCATAGGCATTCGCCTTCACGACAGCGAGCACATTCACTTCCTTCGGCAGATGCGCGCGGATGACCTTGAGATTGTGACGAAGCGCATTCAGATTGATTTCCATGTAAGAAACCGGCATTTGTATTCCTCCCATTCTTTTCTGCCGTCGGCAGAAATGAAAAGCACCGCGCCAAAAGCATCAGGGCGATGCCTGATACTTTGAAGCCTCGGTGCTTCCTTTTATTTTTATGCATCTATCATACCGCGATTGGAAGGAAATGGCAATGGTGCGCAATGCGATTGTGTGAGTAATGATATAACGGGTTCGATAGGTTTGACAGGTTCTACGGGTCCTAAGGAAACGCTGATTAAATCGCAGAATCAGATTTCATATGGATTTTTATACATAGCTTCGTCATCATCTTCCTTAAATAGCTCGCTATTCGCGTCAGATGATTCCTCGCTCTGTATAAAAATCCAAGAATGAAATTTGACAACGATTGAATCAGTGTTTCCCTAGCTACTCATCCCTAGTCCCCAGTCACCAACAAACAAAAAAGAAGCCTTTCGGCTTCTTTCACTCTTCCCCTACGATCTGAACCTCGGTATGCAGGTCCACGCCATAGGCCTCTTTGACCTTCTGCTGGACCTGATGGATGAGAGAGAGCATATCTTCGCAGGAAGCACGACCATTATTGATGAGGAAACCGGCGTGTTTCTCGCTGACCTGCGCATCACCCACCGAAAATCCTTTGAGTCCCAGTTCTTCGAGCATCTGTCCGACAAAATGACCATCGGGACGCTTGAAGGTGGATCCGGCGCTTCGTTTTTCAAGAGGCTGCTTCGTGGCTCTTCTCTGGTTGAGATCCTTCATCAGCGCTTCGATGTCCTTTTGATTTCCCGGCTTTAACGAAAGCGTGATATCGAGAATGACTTCCCCGTTCTGCATGAAGGGGCTGTGGCGATAACCATAGCCCATATCCTTGATGGAGTGGACAATGATATCCCCCTTCGCATCACAGGTGGTGGCAGAAACGATGATCTTCGCCATTTCTCCGCCATAGGCCCCCGCATTCATATAAGCAGCTCCGCCAATACTGCCGGGAATGCCGCTTGCAAATTCCATTCCGGAGAGGCCATACTCCAATGCTTTCCTTGCAGCAGCTGCCGTAGGCACTCCGCTCGCGACCGTCAGGAGATTCTCCTTCCTTTCCATGCGGTGCAGACGACCGGTGAATACCACCGCCCCGCGGATGCCTTTGTCCCGGACGAGCAGGTTCGCCCCGCCGCCCAGTACGAAAAGCGGCACCGCATGCTTGTGTGCGAGCTTTGTGATGAGGCACACTTCTTCTGTCGTTTCCGGCATCAGAAAACAATCTGCCGGCCCACCAATGCCAAAGGTGGTATGACGCTTCATGGGTTCATTTGTCTTTATCTGATTCTCTCTTAAAATGCCGGAGAAAATGCTTGCATAGTCGTTATTCATATCCGATTCCTTACCCTTATAAAATCATATCTTATTTATTATAAGGATGCACATGGAGCGCGTCAATGGGAAAATGGATTGACAGCGACTGGTGGCTTGAGATCAGGACTAGGAGAAACAGGTTCATCAGGTTCTGTCGGCTCTATAGGTTTCTCATATTTCGTGAATAGTGTGTGTAAAACAAAAATTTCGCGATACTTTTATACTTTTCGCGCAGCACTGCCTCCGTTAGACTTCTGAACCAGGTGACCCCGAGCAGCCTTTTTCGTGATTTTCTATGACTTTCCCTTTAACTCCGGATACATACCGTCACGAATGAGTTTCAGTCCTTTGATGGTGCGTACTCCCGGGCAGTAGATGTTGTCCAGCTGCAGGAAGTAGATACGATTTCCTTGTACAGCTTTCATGGAGCTTACTTCCGGTTTGCGGAAGAAGTCCAGCACTCGTTCCTTGTCTCTCGACTCCAGGTACACCACGAAGATCACGTCCGGATCCGCTTCCAGCAGGTCTTCCCGTCCTATGCGCCTGGAATCCAGCAGCATCCGCCCTCCCAGTTCCGTGACCATGTTGCCTGCGGTGGTACGATCGCTGTAGTTGGAAATGTCTTTTCCCAGGAGTTCCATCACCACCACGCGGGGGGCAGGTTTCCCTTCGGTTTCCTCTCGGACCCGCTTGATTTCTTTCCGAATTTCACCGATCATCGCATCGGTCTGCTCTTTCTTATCGAAGATCCGTCCTACATCGTCAATGAATTGGATCTCATCATCCACGGTCCGCCGCTCCAGAATGGAATTGGCAGACGGCGAAATATATGTGTTAATCCCCTTTTCATTCCACCAGCCTGTAGAGCGGAGGCGGCTCTTGCCGAAGGTGGACTGCCAGCCCATGATAAGCTCCGGCTGACTGGCAAGCACAGTTTCCATGTCAAAGTCTTCATAGGTAGTATTATGGATGCCCGGAATCTTTGCCATTTCCTCACCGTATGCCGCTTCCATTTCTTCATACGATTCATTACCATGGCGCACGGATACCATGGAAATGCGGTCGGATAGTCCCAAAGCCAGCAGAATTTCCAGATTGTTGGACCGGTCTACCGCGACCCGCTGCGGTCTCCTGGTAAAGATGTAGTCCTTCGCCTCGCCGCTGCTGGTATAGTTGGAAATGGTGACAGGGTAATGTCCCTTTTCCTCCTCCCTGTCGCCTGTATCCTGCAGCGCATTGCCATGCTGCAGGTACAGCCCATACCCTGCGGCGAGCAGAAGAAAAATCACAATGAGAATGCCATATTTTTTCATAGGCGCTCCTTACAAAAAATGGACTGGAAAACTCCAGCCCATTTTGCATTCATACAATTAGAATTTATATCTTGCACCAACGAGGAAACTCCGGGCCGGCATAGAATAGGCTCCAGGACCCCAGCTGCCGCTGTACCATGTTTCATAAGCCTGATTCGTAAGGTTGGAAACCAGAACGTAAGCCGTAATGTCCTTGGCAATATCATAATTGATATTCCAATCCATCACGAGGAAGCGCTTTGATGTGAACGCAGACAAATCATTGCCTGTGTACCAGTTTGTCAAAAGACCCGTATAGAGCTTGCCATTTTCATAGGACAAGTTAAGAGAATAATAATTTTCCGGGCGCAGATGATTGATGGCTGTATTCACATCCCCTGCATTGGTCATCATCCAATTCGGATCAATAATGGCCCCATTTTTAGCAGCCCACTTATCTTTCAGATGCGTGTAGGATGCGCTCAATGTGAGGTGATCGTTAAATCTATGGTCCAATGTAATATTGAAGGATTGCTTATCTTCCTTGGCATTGATAGCAGCGCTCTTAAATTCAGAGCCTGTCCAAACTGGGAAGGTTGCAATGGCATTACTCATCTTGGTTATGTCGTAATGTACGGCAATGGATGTTTTATCCGACAAATCCTTCCGAATACCTACTGTATATACATTGCCCTCTTCATCTTCCAATGGAGAATTGGTGACTACATCAATTGTAGAATAGTCCCCCTGGCGAAGCGGACGGAATACCTTGGTCCATCCCAGGTACATGCTGGCCGTATCGTTAAACATGTATTCCGTGTTTAACGCATAAGTAAGAGCATGGGTATTTCCCTTTCCGTTGGACGGAAGGATCTCCCCCTTGCTCTTCATCGTCGTATTGATGGAGCTATATTTCGAATACCGAATGGCAGGAGTGATGTCCCATTTGTCGGTCACATGGATTTTATCCTGCACGTAAGCGGATAATGTTTTACGGGAAAGATGGGTGAAGTACGTATGTCCATCATCATTTTTATTTCTCTTAAACACTTTCGCTTTGTCATACAGTACATTGGCAATCACATCATGGTTGCCAAATGTTTTAGCCAGCTGCAACTGAGCGCCGCGGTTTTTCTCTTCATTATAATCGGTAACTGGGGAATTGCCGCCTTCCGTCTTATTCTGCCACCATTCCTTCTGTTCTTCTGTCACCGTTCCCGGGAATGGAGTCAAATGTTCTTTCATCCATGCATTCAGCTGTTCCTGGTTAATCGTACCGCCATGGGCATTGACATATTCCATGTAGTTATCATAGCCGGATCCCGCCGCAGAATTGCCACCGCCGGAGGCAAAGTCAGAGAACCAGAAATTGGCTCTCCCTGCGTAGCTGTGGCTCTGGTCGTAGAAACGGATAAAGCTGTCCATACCATTATCTTTAGCAAAGGTATACACTACATCCAAATCATTATGATTAAAGTCATTAGTTACATCATAGAGTGCTCTGGCAGTAAACAAATTGCGATAATATGGCAATTCTCTGGCAATCGTAAAATTGGTGGCTTTTTCAATGGCATGATTGTTTTCATCCAGTCTCCCTACGGCTACACGCATCAGAAGAGCATACCAGTCTTTTTCATTCCAATATTTCAGATTTGGTGTGGTGACCGGATAACCGTCTCTGCCGTCTTTATGATTGTAGGAAATGCTCAAATTATGAGTGTCATTGAAGTCTTTATCCAACCGGACGTTTACTCCATCTTCCTTATATCTTGAACCTGCCAGTGTACCCACTTTATCTGCCAAGCCATCTTTAAATTTGGTATCACCAGACATATTCCGGTTAGCGGAAATAAAATAGTGGAACGACTTATCATCTCCCGCACTTCCGGAAAGACTTACCGCATAATTATGTTTATCCCAGGAACCTGTAGATAAGTCAACGGAACCCGTAGTTACGGCTCCACCCTTTCTGGTAATAATATTAATAACCCCGCCAGTAGCATCTGCCCCATATACCGATGCGCCTGGACCTTTAATGACTTCAATTTTTTCTACATTTTCCATGTTAGTTACATGGTCTAAATCAACACCCGTAGACTTAGTTCCTTTTTTGCTTGTACCGCTGATTCTCTGGCTGGCTAAATTATCTACACGCCGACCATCTACTAAAATAATGACTCTGCTATCGCCATTAATGGATACACCATTATTATAGGCGGCGTATCCATATTCTCCACCACGATATCCAGGGTTCTGGAAAGTAACCCCCGGAATACGTTTAATGGCTTCCGTCAAATCTGTGTAATGACGTTTTTCGATTTCTTCTCTCGTGATGACCTTCACATCACCGCCGGTACGATAGTACGACTGTTCCGTGATGGTATCGCCGAATTTATTCTTCGTCTTATCCGCTTCGACGACGACAGCATCGAGCGTGTACATATTTAAATTTTCATCGTATGCTGCATGAATCAGGTTACCCCCCCATTGTCAACACAACTACTACCATAATGCTTGACAAATTTCTTTTTTTCATGACAAATACCTTCTCTCTATTTACCAGCGTTTTCCTCTGAAATAGGTGAATGTACCGCGCAGGCACAAGTCGCCCTTGTCGATCCACGCCTTCTCTGCTCTCCACTCCAGTATCATCGTGTCCGATGACTGCGTAGCCGCCGACGCGTGCATGACAGGCATCAGCAGAAGCCCGAGCAGAAACAGGCAGGCTAAAACGATCTTCCTCATCTCTCCTTCCTTTTGACTGACCAATAAAATAAAAATCTATCCCAATCCCCCGCCCGTCTGTCCTTGTTTCGACGGCAGGAGAATAGAATACAACTTTCTCCTAAGCTTTCGCTTATATTTTTAAATTATATTTCCTATAGCCTTAATAATATATGAATAGAATTAAATTTTCAAGCTATTTGTGCTTAAAGTTTTTAATTGTGGCCATGTGGCTATAATATTTAATTTATACGCCTTATTTATTCTCCATCTATCACACAAGTGTGGCAGAAGGGTGAAAGTCATTATTCACTCCATCCGCGCCGTCACCCTCCGGGAGGGAGGTGGTGCCGTAGGCACAAAAAAGAGGGATTCCTTCGAGTGAAGCGAGGTTTGCTTGTTTTTCCCTTCGACCGTCAGGCCGGTTTTATGGTTTTTATAACTATGTTTTAACGATTTCATGTAGAAAAATCATACAACATCGCTGCATTCGATGAAATTTCCCCTCTTTAATTCTTCCCCGATAGGTCTATCATTGACGCCCAATCCCCCTTTCAAGGTAACAGGATCTGCTTGTGATTTCCTACCATCCCCCGTCTTACCGCAAAGGAAAAAGAGTTCTCGCTTTCTCACGACAAAAAACCGCAGCTTTGGCTGCGGTTTTTTCAGGTTGTCAGGAAAGGCAATTATTTCTTTTCGATCAGTTTCAGATCGACAGCGATGTTCTTTTCGACATTTTCGCCCTTAGCGAGCTTCAGAGCAGCATCGACGCCGATTTCACCCATCTTGTCTGGCTGCTGTGCGATGGTAGCTGCCATGGTGCCGTCTTTGACTGCTTTCACGCCGTCATCCGTGCCATCGAAGCCGATGATGAAGATCTGCTTGTTGGCAGCTTTGGCAGCGGAGATAGCGCCGAGAGCCATTTCATCGTTCTGTGCGAAGATAGCTTTGACATCCGGGTTTGCCTGGAGGATATTTTCAGAAACGGTCAGGCCCTGGCTGCGATCAAAGTTTGCGCTCTGCTTTGCGAGGACTTTCAGTTTCTTGTCAGCGATGTTATGGAAGCCCTGGCCGCGTTCACGGGAAGCGGATGCGCCCGGGATACCTTCGAGTTCAGCGACCGGAGTGCCTTCTCCGAGTTTGGAAACGATGTATTCTGCTGCCATTTCGCCGCCCTTGATGTTGTTGGAAGCGATGTGTACAGCGACTTCGCCCTTGTCAGAAGCACGGTCGATAGTGATGACCGGGATCTTGGCTTTATTGGCTGCAAGGACAGAGTTGGATACTGCTGCGGAGTCTACCGGATTCACGATGAGGACGCTGATGTTGCCCTGGAGCAGGTCAGCGATATCATTGGACTGTTTTGCCGGATCATTCTGTGCATCGACGATCTTGACATTCACGCCAGCCTTTTCAGCAGCTGCTTTGACGCTGTTTGCCATGGTGACGAAGAATGGGTTGTTCTGCGTGGAGACAGAGAAGCCGATGGTGACTTTCTTCGCGCCGGAAGCAGCAGAAGAGTCGGCTTTCTTATCAGAGCCGCCACAACCAGCAGCAGAGATGAGTGCTGCGCCAATGAGAGCTGTTAATGCGATTTTCTTAAACAAAATGTTTTCCTCCTTAGTTCTTCTTGCGATCCATCAGGACGGCAAGCAAAATAACTACGCCTTTGACAACCTGCTGATAGAAGCTGGACACATTCAAAATGTTCAGACCATTATTCAAGGTACCGATGATGAGAGCACCGATGAGCGTGCCAGAAATACGGCCTTTGCCGCCTGCGAGCGAGGTACCGCCCAAGACGACAGCTGCGATAGCATCCAGCTCATAGCCCATGCCGGCTGTCGGCTGCGCGCTGTTCAGGCGGGCAGTCAGGATAGCGCCGGCGATAGCACAAAGGCATCCAGTCAAAGCATACGCAAAAATCTTGATTCTGTCAATCTTAATCCCGGAAATATAGGAAACTTTTTCATTCCCGCCGACCGCATAGGTCTGACGGCCAAGCGGCGTCTTCTTCAGAATGAAGAAAAGGATCAGGAAGGCGATGAGCATCACGATGGCCGGGACCGGGACTTCCATGATGAAGCCCTGACCAAAGCCTGTGAAGAAAGGATCATCCGAAAGGCCGGAGATCGGATTACCATTCGTATAGACGAGCGTCGCGCCGCGATAGATGGTCATTGTAGCGAGCGTTGCAATGAAAGGAGCGACCTTTCCGTAGGAGATGATGACACCATTCACCGCGCCGAGCAGGATACCGATGAAAGCAGAGAAAAGGATCGCGAGCTCCGGATTCGTCCCTTTGGCGATCATGCTCGCCATGAGCGCGGAAGACAGCGCGAGGATCGAGCCGACGGAGAGGTCGATGCCTCCCGTCAGGATAACGAAGGTCATACCAAAGGCAATGAGCGCATTGATGGAGATCTGACGAGCCAGATTTTTCAGGTTCGACGGATCGATGAAGCTGTCATTCAAAGCCGCGATAACGATAAAGAGTACAATGAGACCAATGAGCGGCCCCATTTCTCTCACAAGATTTTTAACTTTTTCGGAATTCATGCTTACTCTCCTCCGGTAGCCAATGTCATAATACGTGTCTGTGTCGCATCTTTATGATCGATGATGCCAGCCAGATGTCCTTCGTGGATGACCATGATACGGTCGCTCATGCCGATGACTTCCGGCAGTTCAGAAGAAACCATGATGATCGATACGCCTTGGGCGGTCAGTTCATTCATCAGGTCATAGATATCCTTTTTCGCACCGATATCGATGCCGCGGGTCGGTTCATCCAGGATGAGCAGCTTCGGATGCATGCCCACCCACTTCGCGATGACGACCTTCTGTTGGTTGCCGCCAGAGAGAGCGCTCGCAGGAAGCTCGATGGTCTGTGTCTTGACGCCGAGCTTGTGCGATAACGTATCTGCGAAACCGAATTCTTCTTTGTCATTGATGACGCCGCTCTTGGCGAGGGCATTCACGCTTGGGAGTGCAATATTTTTCTTGATCGAAAAATCCAGAATGAGCCCTTCCGTCTTACGGTTCTCTGTAATGAAGCCGAAGCCGAGCTTGATGGCATCGAGCGGCTTTTTGATCTTGATCTCCTTGCCGGAGAGGTAGAGCTTGCCTTCCTTGTGCGGATCCACACCGAAGATCGCTCTCATGATCTCTGTACGGCCAGCGCCCATGAGACCGGCTACGCCCAAGATCTCCCCTTTTCTGACAGAGAAGGAGATGTGCTCAAAGACGCCCGGCTGAGAGAAATCTTCGACCTTGAATACTTCATCGCCGGGTACATTCGTGCGTGCCGGATAGTACTCGCTCATCACGCGGCCGACCATATCGCCTACGATCTGGTCCATATTCGTTTCTTCTGTCGGGCGGCTGCTGATGGTCTGCCCGTCACGCATGACGGTGATGGTATCACAGTTATTGAATACCTCTTCCATACGATGAGAAATATAGATGATGGAGACACCTTTCGCCTTCAGCTTTCTCATAACTTCAAAAAGGCTGTCGGTCTCACGCTCCGTCAAAGCGGCGGTCGGTTCATCCATGATGACCGTCTTGGCATCGAGCATCAGATTTCGTGTGATCTCTGTCATCTGCTGCTGACCGACAGAGCATTCCCCTGCGATCTCATCGAGCGGCAGCGTGATACCCATTTCCTGACACTTTTCTTCCGCCATCTGGCGCATCTTTTTGAAGTCAATGAATCCAAAAGCCGTTTTAGGCTGATTCATCAGGAAAAGATTCTCCAGGATAGACAGATTCGGCCAGATATTCAGCTCCTGATGAATGAAAGCGATCCCGTGCTCTTCCGCATCTTTATTATTGCGGAAAGTCACTTCCTTGCCATCCACCAGAATGGTGCCGGCATCCGCCTTGTGGATGCCCGTCAAAATATTCATTAATGTGGATTTGCCTGCGCCATTCTCCCCCATCAGCGCGTGGACTTCGCCAGGACGGATGTGGAGATTCACCCCGCCCAAGACCTTATTCGTCCCGAAGGCTTTGCAAATCCCGATCATATTGATATCCATGTACTACCTCTCTTAGAAGATGACGCCGGACTCGAGAATGATATTCGAATACGGAGTGATTTCGCCCGTGCGGATGACGGCTTTGCAATCTTTTTCCCACGCCTTCAGCTCTTCATGGCTATCCAGCATGACCCATTCCACAGCATCTTCCGGGAACACTTCATGAAGCGCTTTCCACTGCTCCGGATTTTCCTTTTCCGTCTCCGGTGCGATATAGACCTTCTGGATCTCCATGTATTTCGCCATTTCCTTCACGACTTCGATGAATTTCGGTTCACCAAGACGGAGTGCGAGATCGATCTTCGGCGTACCGGATGGCACCGGAAGGCCGCAGTCTCCGACACAGATCTTATCTGTATGACCGAGGTCTGCTAAAACCTTAGCGATATGGCTGTTCAAAATCCCTATTTTCTGCATGAGAGCATCTCCTCCACTTCTTTGCGCCATGGCATACCACCCTGTGCACCGATCTTTCCGACAGACAGTGCTGCCGCCGCATTGGCAAAACGAATGGCTTCTTTGATAGCCAGGCCTTCGCAGCGCGCCGCCGCAAACGCCCCATTGAAGGTATCGCCTGCCCCGGTCGTATCGACGACCGGCACCGTGAAGCCGGCGACCTTGACGACCTTGCCCGCTTCGCCATAGACCACGCCATCTTTGCCGACGGTCATGATAACCTTGCCGGCTTCAGAAATCAGGATCTCATCCCGATCCATCCCGTCAAACATCAGCGCCGCTTCATGTTCATTCGGCGTGAGATACGTCACTTTCCTGACCCAGTCCTTCGGGATATCCATGTACGGTGCCGGATTCAGCATCACAGGGACGCCTGCTTCAAAGCAATGGTCAATGATATAGCCGATCGTGTCCATCGGGATCTCATGCTGCAGCATGACGAGATCAGAGGAAGAGATCACATCCCAGTCCTTATCGATCATCTGTCGGCTGACCTTGTCATTCGCCCCCTTGATGACGATGATACTGTTATCCCCTTCCGCAAGCGTGATGTGTGCCGTGCCTGTCGTGATGCCGGAGAGCGTCTCCACATAGTCCGTCTTCACGCCGCTCTCTTCCAGCGCCTTTTTCATGAGCGTCCCGTAGGCATCATCCCCCACACAGCCGATCATGTATACGGTAGCCCCGAGGCGCGCCGCTGCGACAGCCTGATTCGCGCCCTTGCCTCCGGGAGAAACGATCAGGCGGCTGCCCATCACGGTCTCACCCGCCTGCGGCCTTCTTTTCGCCTCCACGGTAATGTCCATATTACAGCTGCCTATTACAGAAATATGACCCATAAGCCTCCATCTTCCTTTACTTTTTACAAATACGCCGAAGAAACAGGATAATCTCATGATTCCTAGCGAAATATTCGATTCAATAAAAAAGTATCTACATAACGCTTTTTTCTTTCTACATAACCGTATTATTTTAGCATAAAGCCTTTAAAGAAAAAAGAGAGGGAAAAAAAATTTTACAATATGTAAGAGTTTAGGGGTAGCCCATGGGGCGTGCTGCCCCTTGACTGGGGATAAAAGCCTCGATTGAATAAGAAATTAGAAATGAGAAATGCGAAATGATGGTGCGGCGCATAAAAATATAGAAGCGCCGCGGAGTTTTGATAGCGCTTCGCGCGCATCGTCATTTCGAGCAAAGTCGAGAAATCTTTCTTGCACACCGGTAAGCAATAAGTACGAGATAGCAGAAAAACGTAGTACTAAAACTTCGTTTATGAAATGGCACAAACTTGCTGATTTTCGTGCTGCAATAGAGATTTCTCGCTTGCGCTCGAAATGACGATAGGGAGAGACTTTTCCTCATGTTTGATTCCCCGCGGCGCTTTTTATTTTGTCGCGCCGCACCACCACTCCTCACTCCTAACTCCTCACTCCTAACTAGGGATCTCGAGGCTTTCCTTCGCAATCAAGGAGCGCCCCCAATACAAAACCCTCTGCCCAAACAACTGGGCAGAGGGTTTCTTCTATCCATCCATTACACGATCGGTTCTCCGTGATACAGTTCTCCATCGATATCCGGTTTCACACCATAGCCGATGGCCCATTCACATTTATACTTGAGAGCCTGCGCATGAATGTTCTTCACGCGGTCAATGGTCTTGATGACTTTCGCCGGGACACCGACGACGAGGGAATTCGGCGGGATGACCTGATTTTCCAGAACAAGCGCACCGGCAGCGATGATGGAACCGCGGCCGATCTTGGCACCAGTCAAAACAGTCGCATGCATACCGATGAGGACATGATCCTCAATGGTACAGGCATGGATGCAGGCGCAGTGCCCGATAGTGACATAATCGCCAATGATGCAGGGATCGTCATCCGCCACATGCAGGCAGACGAGATCCTGTACATTCGTACATTCACCGATGGAGATGTAATTCACATCGCCTCTGGCCACGACGCCTGGCCATACACTCGCATACTTTCCGATCCGGACATCGCCGGAAAGGAATACCTGTGGAGCCACAAACGCATTCGGATCGATCTGCGGGATTTTTCCGTTAAATTCTTCATTGGAAAGAGTATACATATGAAAGACCTCCCATCCTATACACATAGATCATTTCCTATCTGTATTATACTACGGAAGGCAAGCGTATGGGGATTAAATTTTTCTAAAAAGGAAAAATTTCGGGTTCAGGGTTAGCCAGTGGGCGACTCGCCCCTTGATTACGTTTGAAAGGCTCGATGGAATGAGAAATTAGAAATGAGAAATGCGAAATGCGAAATGGTGGGGCGGCGCATAAACATCAGAAGCGCCGCGGAGTATAAATAATGGCGATGCCATGAGCTGGCATTCCAGTCACTAGTCACTCAAAGCACCTAATCCCACTTTCACACATACATCGTTGATCGGTCTGCCAGGAAGATTTCTCGCTTCACACGAAATGACGATACGAGAGTCTGAGGTCTTCTAGTCTTCTAGTCTCCTAGTCCCTAGTCCCTAGTCACTCGAGACGCCTAATCCCTAGCCACTAGTCACTAGTCACTTCTTTCCCAAAAACTTTGTAATGGTTTTTACGACAAGGTCCGGCGCAAGCGGCTTGGACAGGTGTTCATTCATCCCCGCTTCCCGAGTGCGAATTTTATCATCTGTGAAAGCATTCGCCGTCATTGCAATGATGGGGATCGTCTTCGCATCCTTGCGGGGAAGAGCCCGGATCTCTTTGGCGGCCTCGCAGCCATCCATGACCGGCATCATGACATCCATCAGGATCACATCGAATGCACCTTCGGGCGCCTTTGCAAAAGTCTCGACAGCCTCTTTTCCGTTCCATGCTTTCGTGACGACGGCGCCCTTTTCTGCGACAATAAATTCCGAGATCTCCATGTTTAGCTCATTGTCTTCGACAAGAAGAATACGGACACCCTTGATCGACGCCTCGGCTTCTTCGGTCATTTCCTCGGCTTTGCCGGCTGACTTGTCGATCAGGAAGGGGAGCTTCACCGTGAACGTCGTCCCTTCGCCCCTTTGGCTGGTGAAGGAAATGCTTCCGCCCATGGTTTCCGTGAGTTTCTTTGCGATCGGCATGCCAAGTCCCGTACCGTTGTAGAGGGTTTTGACACTTTCGTCTTCGCGGGTGAAGGGTTCAAAGATCCGTTTTTGGTACTCCTCACTCATACCGATCCCGGTATCCTTACAAATAAACGTATAGAAAGCGCGGCCATCCTCACTCTCGTCTTCCCGGAGGCTGAGTATGATTTTCCCATGATCTTTATTGTACTTCACAGCGTTACCCATGATATTCATCAAAAGGCGCTTCAGGTGACCCGGACTGCCTATGAGATTCCAGTGTGTCACTGAAAAATCCTTCTTGATGACTTCGATACCTCTTTCCTGCGCCAGCTTTTCGATGACAGTAAGAACCTCATTCAAAAGCTCCTGCAGATGGAAGGATTTCTCTTCGAGCACGACTTCACCGGACTCCAGTTTCCCCATATCAAGCACTTCATTGATGAGCTCCAGGAGCAGTTGGGACGCTTTACTGATCTTCCCACGACATTCGTCCTGCTTTTTCAAATCATCGGGATAGCGCTCTGCCACCGCCAGCATGCCAATAATGCCATTGATCGGTGTACGGATATCATGGCTCATGCGCTGGAGAAATTCTGTCTTCGCGACATTGGCGGCATCTGCGCGGCGGGCCTCTTCCAGAAGGCTCTTACGGTATGCTTCTTCCTTTTCCTTCTCCTCCTTCTGATGTAGCATCTGTGACCGGTAGCGATACATAAAGAAGGCGGACAGAGTAAACAGATACAGGGCGAGGATTATGCCCAGATTCTGCGGGAGTGCGGCAAATACTTTTGTATCCGGCATGTATACATAGATGTAGTAGTCGCGCTGGCGAAGCATGATGCCATAGACCGCTTCTTCACTGATATTCACGAGCTGCCGGCTGCCCGCACTTTCTTTCAAGGCCTGCACCACAGGGAGATGCTTCGTCTCTTCTCCGATCAGCGCTTGATCATTCGAAGCGATGACCTGTCCGTCATCCGCGACAAGGATGGTGCCATCCGTCAGGGGATTGTACCCTGCAAGCAGACTTTGGATCATGAGCGTATAAGTTCTGGCATACGCAGCGGGTGTGTATTGGTACACGACGATGATGCCCGGCTTGTCCATGCGTCCGCAGGCAGCCATATCGATAAAGGCCCCATCTGGGAGGCGAAGACGCTGCGAATAGGTTTTCTCCGGATAACGGGCGCAGTCTTTCACGACATCTCTGGAGAGGATGCCTGCGAGCGCCTTTTCTGCAGAAGGCATCTTGGTGACAGACTCCTTTGTCTCTCCGTTTTCATCAAGGATCAGGATGCCGGAAAGCCACAGCCCACGGATATTCTGCTGCAGCAGCGCCTCCTCCGTACTGCGTCCCATCTCTTTCTCTGCCTTGAGGTTTGTCCCTACCTGACGCACACTTTCGATGAGACGCAGAAGTGCCTGAGACTCCGAAGCCTCATTGTAGTGTGTGACGCTTGAGCTCTGTACCTTCACGTATTCTGCCGTTTCATAGAGGCGCGCTTCCGCCTCCTTCTTTTCGTGATCGATGAAATAAAGAGAAGCGCCGAGCATGACCAGCAGCCCGCCAAGGATCCCGACCGACCAGAAACGGATGCCTTTTTTAATGGACGCTTTATCAGTAAGCAAGCTTCTCCACCTCCAGGTATTGTTTCGGATTATCTAAATACTTTCCGATGATCCTCTCTGACGTCCCATCCTGCCTCATCTCGCGAAGGGTCTTATCAAGCTCCCGGCAAAGACTGCGGCGGTCCTCCTTGTCGAAAGCCACGCCGATCCCGACCGTCATGAGCGGCTCAGGAAGGATGCGATACTCCACATCATAGTCCTTCATGTACTGGAGGATGGAAGTCTCGTGCTCTCCGATGGCATCCGCATAGCCTTTGCCAAGAAGTGTATAGATCAGTACGTGATCTCTCATGCTGAGAAGATTCTCCAGCTTAGGAATGCGAGGATCAGTCCTTCGAAGGAAGATGCCTTCCGGCTTCGTGGTGGACTGTACCGCCAGTGTTTTTCCAGCAAGATCCTGCAAGTGGTAAATGTCACTCTCAGGATTCACTGCGACCACCTGACGGCTCACCATGTACGGCCCCGCCCACCGGTAATCGTCCAGACGTCCTTCCATGGAAAAGCAGCCCATGATGCAGTCCAGCTCTCCGCTCTTCAAAAGGTCTTTCTTCTTTTCCCAGTCGATGTTATACACTTCGACTCGATACCCCATGCGGCCGAAAGCCTCTGTCGCAAGATCCACATCGATCCCCGTCGGCACACCGTCTTCATTAAAATAATTGAAAGGCGGATAACGGTCACTCCCCAGCTTGATCACCGGACGCTCATCCTTCTGCGGCGTCCCCCGAGGCATACCGCAGCCTGCAAGAAAGAAGCCCGTGAGACAGATCCCAAGGATGATACCCATGATACCCTTATGACGCATGATCCCCCCCCCTTATAGAACGTTAATTTTTTATGATTGTATCAAATCGGTAAATAAAAATGCAATAGAGCAACCGGAGAAATGTAATTATCCAAGTGTATCATCAAGAAAAACGCATCCGCCGCTTCCATGCGCTTGGCATCTCCGATGAGATCAGAATTTTTTCAGCTGAGGAGCCCGCATCTTTTGAAGCTATGAGCACGCCAAAAACGGTTCGCTTTTGCGAACCGTTGACAGAGTTTCCCTGATTCTATTTCCCCAGCTCTCCCCTTCTGACACGCCCGAGGTAAACTTTCACCCCGAGAGAAAGCTGGATCAGACCGGCGATGGCGTAGACTTCCCAGATACCTGCCATCATGGAGATCGCGGAGGAGACGAGCGGTCCCACCATATTGCCAAACTGCTGCGCCGTATTGAAAAGGCCAAAGACGCGACCGCGGAAATCATCCGGCGTGTACAAGACCATCGCCGCATTGAGCGAAGGATTGACACCGATCACAAAGCACCCGACGAGGAACTGGCAAAGGCCGAAGCCCACGACCGTGTCCGGTATGGACTGCGCCATCGTCAGGCATCCCGCAGCAAGCAGCGTGAGACAGATGGCGAAATAATAGCCTTTGCGCTGGCCGAATTTTCCCCACAGCGTCGTCGTGAGCGCGCCTGCGATGCCGCCGCTGCTCATGATGAAGCCGGAAATGAGCTCCACATTGCCCATGCCATCCAAAAGCTCGGAAACGTAAAGCGCCGTCACCGGCTGGATCATGAGGATCGTCGTCTGCAAGCCGAAGGCGATGAAGAGTATCTCCCGCAGATGCCCATTATGGAAGGCATACGAGAGGTCTTCCCCGATGGTGGTCACCTTTGATTCCACCTTTTTCACCATCCCGAGCTTTGGCTCTCTGACATAGAGGATGACGAGCACGGCAACGAACCAGAGGAACGCCGCAGAAATGAAGAAGGTATTCCGTATACCGATGAGATGCGCCAGCGCCCCTCCCACAAGCGGCCCCGCGATGCCGCCCACGATGAGTGCTGTCTGCCCCATCCCAAGCGTGGCTCCCAGATTCTTCGGATCCGCACTGACGGAGATGATCGCCATCGACGCTGCGACGAAGCCATTCGAGAATCCCATAAAGGCACGAGCCGCTGTCATCTGCCAGGCATTCTGAGACAACCCGCAGAAAAGGTAGGAAAAGCCGAGCAGCACCGCCGCGCGGATCGCCATCTGCTTCTTGCCTCTCGTATCCGCCATCTTTCCCCAGACAGGCCCCATGATGCCCGCCACCAGAAAGCAGCTCGAGAATACAACCCCCGTCCAGATCGCAATACTCTCCTCAGGTACTCCGATATCCAAAAGATAGAGCGGCAGGAAAGGAATGACCATCGTGTAGCCGATAGAAACAAGGAACATGCTCGTAATAAGGATCATGATATTTTGTCTGTACTTCGTGGATGGTCATCTCCTTTCTGAAAATAGGGTTAGCCCACGGGGCGATGCCCGAAAGTAGTATTCAAGTCACCAGTCACTCGTCACTTATCTCCCAGCCACTTTAGCGCATCATCGAGCATATTGGTCGTGACGAAATGCCCGAGACGAGGATAGGTGATGCGCGTCACATCACCGCCAGCTGCTTCAAGGGCTTCGAAGAAATGTGCCTGCGCACGCGGATCAACAGAAATGTCACTTTCCCCATTGGTCATAAAAAGAGGTATGGATCTGATCTCCTCTATATGGGACAGCGGCTGCTCTTTTTCCAGCGCATCGTAAAGCGGCCAGTTTCTCCCTAACGAGATCCCGAAACGCGCCTGCATGAATAAATGCGAGAGGATCCAGTCGCCCGAGCCATTGAAGGAAATCACCGATCTCACCAGCTGCGGATAGCGGGCTGCGATCCCCAAGACGGACATCCCTCCCATGGAATGTCCCGCGATGATCGGCGTGCCATATCCCTTCTCCCTCACGAAATCATGGAGCGCCTCGTACTCTCTGACATTCTGCCGGATCGTTTCCCAGAAAATGCTGTAATCTTCGAGCTGATAGTAATCAGAGAGAGCATCGCGCTCCCCATGATGGATCGCATCCGGGACAAAGACGGTATAGCCATGAAGCGCAAAGACAGCAGCCTTCGTAGTCTGGTATTCTCCACGGCTGCTCCAGCCATGGTAAAGAATGAGCGCCTTTCCCTCGTCTCGGATCGGGTGCACGATGCGGACAGGGATGCCCTCGCAGCAGGTTTTCTCTATATGAAGCTGAAGCATAGGTTCTCCTTCTTTCAATGCTTTTCTTTGAGCGCTTTCAATTCCGGATGCAGACGGTCTGTCCATTTCCAGCGATTGTGCAGCCAGAACCATTCCTCCGGGTACCGGCGGATCCACGCTTCCAGACGCTCATTGATCTTATCCGTGATATTCTGGATGGCTTCCTTCTTGGAGAGCCCTTCCTCCGGCGTGATCGGATCGCCGATGATGATTTCAAAGCGGAAAGGCCCCGTCTGGTGGATCAGCGCCGTCATGACCGGCAGCTTGCAGAGCATGGAAAAATGCGCAGGCCCTGTCGCAGTCAGTGTTTTCTCCCCGAAGAAATCAGACAGGATCCCCGTGTCCCCGGGGTCCTGATCGCACAGAAGTCCCACGAAGTATCCTTCCTTCAGCCGGCGGAGCATATCCCGGACTCCCGTCTTATACTCGACAGTCTGCCCCGGCATCGAGCGATATTCACAGAGGAAACGGTCAAACTCTTCATTGTTCTGCTTCATGGCGACCGAAAGCAGCGGATAGCCATAGAGCGCAAGCGCTGCCCCTTCGACTTCCCAGTTGCCGCAGTGCGTCGCCGCTAGGATGCAGCCTTTCCCTTCCGCTTTGATCGCATCCAGCTTTTCCTTCCCTCGAATGGTCACATACTCGGAAATATTCTCCTTCGTAAGCAGCGGAAAGCGGAACATCGAGACACCCAGCGGCCCGAAACGGACAGCAGAAGCCTTCGCGATGCGCTCTGCTTCCTTCTCGTCCTTGGCAAGGCCCGTGCGCAACAGATTCGCTACCGCAAGTCGTTTTCTTCTCGCCGGTACCAGCAACCAGAAAAATTTCCCCAAAGCGTCCCCTGCTTTCACGGCATTTTCTTCCGAAAGCCCACAGCAAAAAGCACCGAGCGTCTTGAGCAGTCTATAGGTTCCTTTCATAGGATGCCCCTTTCATGGATAATCAGTGAAACGTCTTGCCCGCATCCCCGATGGCCGGACTATGCCATGGATTCCGTGTGCAAGACTGCGATAGTGGCGGCGCCATATCATAATATCCGGCGCCGCCACTGATGATCGGTGAGCCATCCCCATTGCCTGAAAACAGGCCGTTCATGCTGAGCAGATCCAGTGGGGCGGGCAGTCTATAAAAAGAGCCCGAGCGATCGATTTCTATCCATTTTACCATATTCATGAACAAAATGCTTTTATTGTTGGAAAGGAAGAGCCTCTCACCATGCACCTATCTCTACGAAGCATTTCTTAAGGAAACACTGATTAAATCGTTGTCAGATTTTACTCTTGAATTTTTATGCATAGCGAGGAATAACCTGACGCGAATAGCGAGCTATTTAAGGAAGGCTATGACGAAGCTATGCATAAAAATTCTTGTAGAAGCTGACTCTGCGATTTAATCAGCGTTTCCTTAAGTTGAAACTTCAGAACCTGTTAATGATTTCGTCCCCATTGTACGCGGCGCGATGGGGAATGGCAAGAGTGGACTTCACAAAAATGTAGGAAAAAACGTATAATAAGGGTAAGTGCAAAGAAGGAGGCAAAACCATGCCCAAGAACACACCCATGCGAAGAAAAGACCGAAAGGTGACGGACGAAGATGCCATCCGTTTCATCCTGATGAATCAGGAAGTCCTCCATCTCGGACTTTCTGACAGCGATCGGATCTACGTGGTGCCGGTGAATTATGCCTTCACCTATGAGGACGGGCATCTGGCACTCTATTTCCATGGCGCCAAAGCAGGGCTGAAGTACGAGATCCTGCAAGAAAAGCCGGACGTCGGCTTCTGCATCGACGGTGATCAGGTGGTGATCCCCGATGAAAAAGACGCGGGCCGCTTCACCACACACTACAAGTCCGTCATCGGAAGCGGGCGTGTATCCATGATCCAAAAAAGGGAAGAGGCGAAGAAGGCTCTCACTCTTTTTATGAAACACTATTCGCCGCGGGACTGGGATATCAGCGATGCCATGGCTGAAAGGGCGGCGATCTTCCGTCTGGACGCAGAAGAATTTCAAGTGAAGGTCAATCGTTGACCAGGCTTTAGTCCCTAATCCCTAGTCACCAGTTCCTCACAAAAGGAGCCCATCATGAATCTATCAGAACAAATCACAAAGAATAATCTGTATAAAACCTTCGAGCCCTACATCGACCCCGCCGTCACGATGAAGGAGCGTCTCGACGGCCATGTACGCCTCACCGCACATGCGAGTGAAGAAGCCAAGCAGGCGCTCGCCAAGTGGAAGGCCATCAAGCTGAAGGAACGGCTGTTTTAAGGAAACGCTGATTAAATCGCAGAGTCAGATTTTACAAGAATTTTTATACACGACTTCGTCATAGCCTTCCTTAAATAGCTCGAAAAACCATGGAAAAGGAGAACCATCATGGACACCCATCTCGATCCGACATCTATCGCCCTCTTGAATCTGCTCACGGAGAAGCAGAAGGACTATGCGCTGACCCTGTATGCGAACCGTGAGAAGAAGGCATCGACCGCTTACATCCTATGGGTGGTCTTTGGCGTGTACTATTTCTACCTCGGACATCCGGTGAAGAATATCCTTCTTTGGATCCTCTGCGGCTGCTTCATCGGCATTATCTGGTGGATCATCGACCTTTTCCGCATCTCCGGCATGGTGAAGCGGAAGAATCAGGAGATCCTGAAGATCTGTATCGCGGAAGCCCAGCAGCTCTACCCGAGCCCCGTGCCGCCCGTGCATTTTGAAAAGTAGATCTCATAGCAAAAGGCCGCCCCGTAAGCAGGGCGGCCTTTTTAGAAAGCACTGATTAAGGAAACGCTGATTAAATCGCAGAGTCAGATTCCACAAGAATTTTTATACATGACTTCGTCATAGCCCTCCTTAAATAGCCCGCTATTCGCGTCAGGCTATTCCTCGTCATGTATAAAAATTCAAGAGTAAAATCTGACAACGATTTATCAGTGTTTCCCTAGAAACGATGTCTTGGTACTGCGTTTTTCTGTTATCTCGCAATTACTGCTTACCGGTGTGCAATAAAGATCGAGGGCTACGCTCGGGATGACGATATGGGATAATCCCAGTCACCAGTCACCCGTCACCCGTCGCTCTTATCCCCTGAACCGTTAGACTACGAATTTTTCAGAAAAGGAGCATTCACTATGCACATCATTTTAGCTTCTGCTTCGCCGCGCCGGCGAGAGCTCATCCATCAGATCGGCTGGACGGAGGAAATCTGTCCGTCCTCTTTTTCTGAAGCGGCGACGCCCAAAGAAGCCCGCACGAGGCTCGGAGAATTTCCCGAAGATGTTTGTCGGGAAATCTCCCGCGTCGAAGATGCCGGACTTGTGACTCTCTTCAATGCGTATGGCAAAGGGAAGCGCATTTGTGAGGAGAAAGGCGACGAAGTTCCGATCGTGGCGGCCGATACCGTCGTGACATTGGATGGCGATATTCTGGGAAAACCAAGGGATACGAACGATGCGCGCGCGATGCTCCGCCTTCTCTCAGGAAGAGAGCATGCAGTGAAGACAGGCCTCGCTGTCTTTCATAAGGATCGCGTTCATCTTCATGTCGAGACGACGCGCGTCTATTTCAGAAAGCTCTCGGCTTTGGAGATCGATCGCTACGTCGCCACCGGTGAGCCGATGGATAAAGCCGGCGCGTACGGCATCCAGGGCAAGGGCGCGATCCTGGTTTCTCGTATAGAAGGCTCCTATGACAATGTCGTCGGCCTTCCTCTCGCTCGGCTCTATGAGATGATGAGAGAGGAAGAGTAGAGTCAGTCCGGGAGGGCGAGGACGAGCAGGGGACATCATGACAGGGCGCCGCATGGAGACCGCTTTTCCGGGAGGGAGAGCGGCATAGCTTTTCACCTGCATCAAAGCCCCTCCATCCGCCTTCGCATTTGGCGGAGCTGCCGTATGCGTTCCTTGCCTTTCTTCCCTTAACAAATGACTTAAAATATGATATGGTAATACATACATATGGCTCAGGCTTTCCATAGAAATATCTTTTTTCTACCAATAAGTAATGAGTGATATCTTTTCTTTTAGAGAGAGGAAAGAATCAGAAAAGGGGAATTGAACATGAAAGACATGAAAAAAACAGCGGCTCTTCTGGCGGCTATGGCGCTTCTCGGCGTGGGCAGCGCAAGTGCGGCAGAGGCCGCTCCGATGTATGCCCTGAAGGGCATCACCGTCACTGCGACCCGTCAGGCAGAAAGCCTCAAGGATGTACCGGCGAATGTACAGGTCATCACGGAGAAAGATATCAAGCTGCGCAATGTGCAGACCGCTTCTGATGCCGTTGCGATGGCGACCGGCGTCTCTGCTTCGAATTCTGTCGAAGGCACAGTGAACCTTCGCGGCTATAGCTCGAAGAATATCCTTGTCCTTGTCGATGGACAGCAGATGAATACCGCATGGAACGGCGATGTCGATTGGAACATGATCCCTGTCGAGAATATCCGTAAGATCGAGGTCGTTTCCGGCGGTCAGTCTGCTCTCTATGGCGGTCGTGCGGTCGGCGGTGTCATCAATATCATCACAAAGAGCGAGAAGCGGGACGGCGTCCACGGCTCCGCGGTCGTCAGCTACGGCAGCCACGCTACGGTGAAGCAGGCGTATGCCGTGCATGGGAAGAAGGACAAGCTGTCATGGGGGACATTCTATGAGAGCAAGCAGACGAACGGCTGGCGTGACTACGACGTTTCAGTCAAGGGTAGTGGTGCAGTAAACGGCCTGGATACTGATGCGGATGGAAACGCTATTTTAGGGCAGCGTGGTAAAAAGAACGTCCTGTCAGAAAACTACGGATTCAATTTCGGCTATGCGTTTAACGATGACCAGAAGCTTACCTATAAATATACCCATGCAATTTATGACTGGTGGTATAAGGATCCTATTTCTTATACAGGTGAATGGTCTGGTAGTGTAGGAAGAAAGACATATAAGGCTAAGGATTTCATGGGGACTGATGGCTGGCGTACATACAACATGCATTCTCTGACCTATAACGACCAGAAGAACAAAGTGCATGCACACTTTGGCATGACGGACTACACCAAAGACGGATATACATCGGCCGGTACAAGAGTTAATCCGAATAATGACTTCAATGGAGCTGGCACGAAGAGCTCGTATCCGTCCAAGTCTTGGGATTTTGATATCAACAAACGCTGGAACTTGGGCGATCACACCGTGCTTGCGGGTCTTTCTTATGGGAAGGATCGCTTTGATCTGACGGCTTCTAATGTGAATGATTGGAAATCCTGGAACAGCAAGGGAACAGTGACCCAAACAGCTGGTGGGAAGGATAAGTACTGGTCTCTTTACGCACAGGATAAATGGAAACTCACAGAGAAATGGACAGCGTACCTTGGCGGGCGCTATGATCATTATACCAAGTACGATGGCTACGATAGCAAAAACATGGCGGCAAATATCAATCAGTCGAAATCCTATTCGCAGTTCTCTCCCAAACTATCCTTAGACTATGCCTGGAATGATGATACGAATCTGTATCTCTCTTATGGTAAATCATTCAACACACCGATTCTGTACCAGCTTTATCGCTACTCGACAATGGGCTCAGTCAAAACCTATCCGAATCCGATGCTGGAACCAGAAACAACGGATACTTGGGAGCTCGGGATGAAGAAGAAGCTGAGCGGCAAGACGGATCTTCATGTAGATGCATTCTACGCGAAGACCAAGGATGCGATCACTTCCGTATATATCGATAAGCCGCATAATAAAAAGCAGTACCAGAACATCGGTGAAGCTAAGACGCACGGCTTCGAAATCGCGGTGAACCAGAAGCACAGCGATAGCTGGACTTCCTACATCAATTACACTTGGCAGACGGGCAAGATCGATGGCGATAAGAACTATGATATCCCGCGTCACCTGCTCCATCTCGGCACGACCTTCCACAAGGATCCATGGACGGTGAACGTCGACGGCATGTTCATCTCGGACCGCACGGAAGCAGGAATGAAGAGCGGCTGCTTCAAAGCACGCGATGCGTACTTCCTCTTGAATCTCAATACGAATTACCAGTTCAACAAGAATTTCTCCATGCAGTTTGCCATCGAGAATGTCCTCGATCGCGAATATTTTGATGAAGATATTTCTACGAACCACTACTACATCGGTGATGGCCGCACCTTCACGCTGTCTGCGCGATATGCCTTCTAATTAGAAATGCAAAATAGCGGTATTTTCCCGTACCGTCATTCTGAGCGGAGGAAAACGGAGAATGTGAGACCGCTGGTGCGCGGAACGTATGGGGGATGAGCCGAAGGATCTAAACGCGAGCAGCGTACGATGAACCTGCACCCCAACATAAAAAGCACGTCTGAATCAAAAGATTCAGACGTGCTTTTTATGTTGGGGGAGTCAGGAAGGAACGAGTCCGATTTCGTGTATTTCCCTAATCTATAGTCCCTATTCATAGAATTTCATCACAGCATCGACGAGGTAGGCAGTATCCTTGACGCCGGCCGTCTCATAGGAGGAGTGCATGGCGAGCTGGGGGAGACCGATGTCTACGGTCGGCATGGCGATGACGGTGTTTGAAATATTGCCGAGCGTGGAGCCGCCGGGGTTGTCACTGTGATTCGTGAAGGTCTGTGTGGGGATGTCATGGTCCTTGCACAGCTTCTTGAAGTAGGCGGCAGAGAAGGCATTGGTCGCATATTTCTGTGCGGCGCTGTACTTGATGACGATGCCGCCATTGATGACGGGACGGTTCACAGGATCCGCATATTCCGGATGGTTCGGGTGGACGCTGTGGGCGTTGTCAGCGGAGATCATGAAGCTTCTCGCGATCATGGCCATGGTCTCATCATAGCTGTATCCGAGGGAGCGAGCGAGACGCTCAAGTGTATTCGCAAGGAAGGTGGAGCCGGCGCCCTGTGAGGTGGCGCTGCCGACTTCTTCATTATCGAAGAGGGCGTAGACGGAGATGTATTTCTCCTTCTGTCCCTGCGTGAAGCCGCGGAAGCAGGCGAAGGCGCACTGCAGGTCGTCGAGCTTCGGCGAGGAGATGAATTCTCTCTCTTCGCCCCAGATAGCGGCGGGGACGCGGCTGTAGAGGATGAGGTCATGGGCAAGGATGTCCTCTGCCTTCACCTTGGCAGCGGCGGCGATGACGTCCATGAAAGGGGTCTTGGCGCCGGTCATGCCATAGAGAGGGAGCATGTCCTTTTGGACCTTCCACTCTTTATGCTGGTTCACGCTGCGGTCCATATGGATCGCGACGGAGGGGATGACGAGCATGGTGCCGTCGATCGCGACGAGCTTCTCTGCGAGGTGGCCGTTCTCCGTGACGAGGAGACGTCCTGCGACGGAGAGGGGACGGTCGAGCCAAGTCGACATGATCATGCCGCCGTAGCCCTCGACATTGAGCTTCACATAGGGGCCGTCTGCGATCTCCGGATTCTCTTTGATCTTGAAGGTCGGAGAGTCGCAGTGCGAGGCTGTGATATGGAAGGCTTCTGCGCCTTCTTGTGGCACGGTGAAGGCCATGAGGGCGCTGCCATTTCTGGTGACGACGTACTTGCCGCCCTTCTCGATCTGCCAGGTGTCTTCTTCGCGGATCTCTGTGAAGCCTGCGTAGAGGAGCGCCGCCTTGATGCCGCGGACGGCGTGGAAGGTGGAGGGGGACTTGGCGATGAAATGGATGAGGTCGCGGCTGATATCATCTGCGGTGATCGGCTGTTCCATTATTTCTTATGTCCTACTTTTTTCTGATATACGTCTTCTGCCATCTGGGCACGGGCACGGATGACCGGGTTCGAAGAATTGACGGAGGTCGGAGTGAAGTTGCTCTTGTAGTGGAGCTTCTTCGTTTCCTTTTCCATTTCGACGACCTGGATGGTGCCGGCGGTGCGGTCATAGGCGTAGGTGTAGGTGCAGGTGCCGCCTTCGATGGCTTCGACGGCGACGAAGTTCAGGATCTCATGACCGTTTGTGGTCTTCTTGATACTGGTCTCCTGCATGTCGATGGTGATGGTGTCGTTATATTTCCAGAGGCTTTCTGCGGAAACGGACATAGAGCCGGCAGCGATGGCAGCGGCAGCTGCTAGGGCGATCATCATTTTTTTCATAGCAATCACTCTCTTTCGTGAATGGATGACTGGAAGTCATTCTTTGTTTGCAGTGCTGGATTTATTATAGCATAAAAATGAATGGTGAGCTTGAAGTTCAAGAACCTTAACGAGGTTGATGCGGCCCATGTTTTTTATCGCAGTTCCTTATGTCAAGAGTATGAATGCGTAATGCTTGACATTGTGTACCGAAATGGATAGAATGAGGGTGAAAGGCGGTGGTCTTATGGCAACAGCAGCTACACAGATCCGAATTGATGCGGATACGAAACGACAGGCGGCAGCACTTTTCAGTCAGTTGGGACTCGATATGTCTGGCGCAGTGAACCTGTTTCTTCGTCAGTGCGTTCTTCGTGGAGGACTTCCTTTTGCAGTGGAAATGCCGCGATATAATCAGGAAACATTAGCCGCAATGGAGGAGGGACGACGAATTGCTCGTGATCCGAGTGTTAAAGGCTATACGAATATGGCTGATTTGAAAAAAGCATTGGAGCAGGAGTAACATGTACCTTGTCAAATTCACTTCAGCATACAAGAAAAGCTACAAGCTGATGCGAAAACGTGGGTTCGACGTCTCACTTTTGGATGAAGTGGTAGAAACTTTGATGCAGGGGGCTACACTTGATTCTCGGTATCGCGACCATAGATTATCAGGACGTTTTCTCGGGAAACGCTGATTAAATCACAGAATCAGATTTCATATGGATTTTTATACATAGCGTCGTCGACATCCTCCTTAAATAGCTCGCTATTCGCGTCGAATGTCTCCTCGCTCTGTATAAAAATCCAAGAATGAAATCCGATAACGACTTAATCAGTGTTTCCCTGGAATTTCGGGAATGTCATGTGAAGCCGGACTGGCTTCTGGTTTACTTGATTGAGGATGATATTCTCACACTGACGTTGATTGACACAGGCTCACATGCCGATATCTTCCGCATGTAAAAAAAGACTGCCGGAAAGGGCAGTCTTTTTTATTGGCGACTTATCTATCCGAGCCGTCTTTTTCTTTGCGGATGACGTCGTGAGCGCCGCCTTCTACGATGGAGGTCGCAGAGACGAGAGTCAGCTTCGCCTTTTCCTGAAGCTGCGGGATGGTGATAGCGCCGCAGTTGCACATGGTGGCTTTGATCTTAGCGCAGGTCTTTTCGACGTTTTCTTTCAGCGGACCAGCATATGGGACATAGGAGTCTACGCCTTCTTCGAAAGCGAGCTTCTTGGAGCCATCGAGGTCATAACGGCCCCAGTTTCTGGCACGGTTGGAACCTTCGCCCCAGTATTCCTTGACGATGGTGCCTCCGACCGTTCTCTTCTGTGTCGGGGATTCGTCGAAGCGGGCAAAGTAGCGGCCGAGCATGACGAAGTCAGCGCCCATGGCAAGAGCCAGTGTGATGTGGTGGTCGTAAACGATGCCGCCGTCGGAGCAGACCGGTACGTAGATGCCGGTTCTCTTGTAGTATTCATCTCTGGCCTGGCATACTTCGATGAGAGCTGTTGCCTGACCGCGGCCGATGCCCTTGGTCTCACGGGTGATGCAGATGGAGCCGCCGCCGATGCCGACCTTGACGAAGTCAGCGCCTGCTTCTGCGAGGAAGAGGAAGCCTTCTCTGTCGACAACATTGCCTGCGCCGACCTTGACTTTTTCGCCGTAGCGTTCACGGATCCAGTTGATGGTGATCTTCTGCCATTCGGAGAAGCCTTCCGAGGAGTCGATGCAGAGGACATCTGCACCTGCATCTACGAGGAGCGGTACGCGGTCCGCGTAGTCTCGGGAATTGATGCCGGCACCGACGATGAAGCGTTTCTGCTGATCGAGCATTTCATTCGGGTTTTCCTGATGGGAGTCGTAGTCCTTGCGGAATACGAAGCCGTAGAGACGGCCGTCTTCATAGAGGACCGGCAGGGAATTGATCTTGTTGTCCCAGATGATGTCATTGGCTTCGGAAAGGGTGATGCCGTAATTGGCTTTGACAAGCTTTTCGACAGGGGTCATGAAGTTCTTGACCTTTTCGCTCTTGTCCATGCGGCTTACACGGTAGTCTCTGGAGGAAACGATACCTACCATTTTGCCGTTGGAAGTGCCGTCTTCCGTGATGGCGATGGTGGAGTGGCCTGTCTTTGCCTTGAGGGCGAGGACATCAGCTAAGGTCGCTTCCGGCGACAGGTTCGAATCGGAAGGAACAAAGCCTGCTTTCTGTGCTTTGACTCTGGCAACCATGGCTGCTTCTTCTTCAGGGGTCTGGGATCCGTAGATGAAGGAAACGCCGCCGTTTCTTGCGAGTTCGACAGCGAGCTTTTCACCGGAGACGGCCTGCATGATAGCAGAAACCATTGGAATGTTTAATGTGATGGCCGGTGTTTCCCCTTTTTTGTATCTGACCAGCGGGGTCTTCAGAGAGACGTTCGCCGGGATGCAGCTGCAGTCAGAATATCCGGGAATGAGCAGATATTCATTAAAGGTATGAGCCGGTTCATTGATGTAGGTTGCCATTATTTCCTCCTTAAATAAAAATAGAGTAAAAAGATGAAAATAAATTAACTTACTATACCTCTTTACTCGTATTCGGTCAAGCGTTTTTTCCCGTGACCTATGTATTTGTACTATTATAGCGTAAAAACTCCGCCTTGGATAGGCGGAGTTTGTGAGAGTTTTATGAGATGGGTTGTCAGGTTCAGGGGGAGCCCACGAGGCGTATCGCCCTTTGATTGTTTGCGAAAGCTCGACCCGAATGTGGTATGCAAGTCACTCGTGAGCTCTAATCCCTGCGGCCTAACATACGTGGGGGCCAACCCCGCCTCGCTCCGCTCGGCTGCCCCTTCCAGAGGAAGGGGCGAGAGGATGCGCCTCTGCGATGTCCGTTTGAGACTTTGGAAGGCAGCGGTTAGAAGTCCAAAGTTTAAAGTCTAAAGTCCGATGTCTGATGTCTCCCAGTCTCAAAGGCTCATCCCTGCACGCTCGTTACAGTAGCGGCTCGATCACGGTCTGGAAGTAGGCATTCAGCTCTTTGGGCGTCGCCTGCATTTTGTTTTTGCGTACCCACCACTGGACCATTTCGACGAAGCTGCCGGAGATGTGATTCAGGAGGAAATCTTCGGGGACAGGGATTTCCTTGTGGTGGTTCAGGAGGTAGGAGGCGATGAGGCGGGAGAGGCTCGCCTTGAAGTAGCGCAGGAAGAAGTCGGAGCTTTCAGAGATGAGCAGGTCGCGCAGGTGGTTCGTATTCTCTGCGATATGCTCTAAGAGGTGGCAGAAGACAGGATCCGGAAGGCCGGTATGCTGGTGATCGTCAGAGGGGTGGTTGTCATTCATGACACCGTCTACGATGTGCTCGAAGAGTTCCTGACACATGTCCTCTAAGAGGCTGTCCTTGGTCTGGAAATGTGCATAGAATGTGCTGCGGCCGATATTGGCACGATCGATGATATTCTGGATGGTGATTTTTGAATATGGTTTTTCTGATAACAGAGCGCTGAATGCTTCGAAGATAGCGGCTCTGGTCTTCTGCTGTCTGCGATCCATGGGGTTCCTCTTTCACAATGGCTGATACAATACGATTTGTATGATATATGCTATTGTAAAATATTGGAAGGAGAAATTCAAGTATCCACGAGCATATTTTTTAGGGATACTTGAATTTTTCAAGCGGGCATTTGGAAAATGGGGAAGGGGCTAGTTCTTAGGGCGTTCCATCCTTTGACTGCGGATGAAAGCTCTGCTCGAATTAGGAATGAGGAATTAGGAATGAGGAATTAGGAATGAAGGTGGCGGCTTCGCCGAGATCCTTCGGCTCAGGTCGCAGCTGTTCTGGCATTCGTTATCTCACATACGACGTTTCTCGCCGCTCAGGATGACGAAACGGGGCGATGCCCGCTTGAGACTTAGGGACTAGGGGACCAGGGGACCAGGAGACTTTAGACTTTACAGGTCAGAAGTCAGAGGTCAGAAGTCAGACAACAGAAGTCTGATGTCTGATATCTCTCAGTCTCCTAATCCCTAATCCCTAGTCACTAGCTACTAGCTACTAGTCACCAGTCACAAAGTTTCGATCACACGGATGAGAGCTGTCACATCTTCTTCCTTTGTCGCCCAGCTGGTGCAGAGGCGGATGATGCTGTGGCTGTCGTCGGCTTTGCAGCCAAAGCCGAAAGCAACGGTCTCCTTGAGCTTTTCCATCCGGCTGTTTTCTATGGTGAAGAAGATCTGGTTCGTGGGGGAGTCGAAGTAGAGGGGGATTCCTTTGGCGGTGAGCGCTTTTTTGATCTCTTCTGCATAGAGGTCGGCGGTGCGCCCCATCTGCACATAGAGGTCATCTTTGAAAAGCTCGTCAAACTGGATGCCGAGGAGCCAGCCTTTGGCGAGGAGTGCGCCATGCTGTTTGATCATGGGAAAGAAGTGCAGGATGAGGTGCGGGTCAGGGATCACGACGGCTTCGCCGAAGAGTGCGCCGCATTTCGTGCCGCCGATATAGAAGACGTCTGAGAGGCGAGCAAGGTCTTCGAGGGTGACGTCATTTGCGGCGCTTCCGAGGGCGTAGGCGAGGCGGGCTCCATCGATGAAGAGAGGAAGGTGGTGCCTGCGGCAGACGGCAGAAATGTCTGTCAGCTCTTTTTTGGAATAGAGGGTGCCCCATTCGGTCGGCTGGGAAATGTAGACCATGCCGGGATGTACCATGTGTTCCCAGTTGTCGTCGGCAAAGAAATCGGAGACGTAGTGATCGATCGCGGTGGCGGTCAGCTTGCCTTCCTCGGAGGGAAGGGCGAGCACTTTGTGACCACCCCACTCGATGGCGCCGGCTTCATGGACATTCACGTGGCCGCTGTCGGCGGCGATGACGCCTTCATAAGGGCGGAGGACGCAGTCGATCACGGTGGCATTTGTCTGGGTGCCGCCGACGAGGAATTTCACCTCTGCCTGCGGCGCGGCGCATGCTTTTCTGATGCGTTTGCGGGCGGAGTCAGAGATGTCATCTAGCCCGTAGCCGGCAGAGGGCTGGTGGTTTGTTTCAGAAAGACGACGGAGAATATTCGGATGGCAGCCTTCCATGTAGTCGGAGGCGAAGGGGAGGGTATGGTTCATGATGAATGCTTCCTTTCATTGGGATATGTATGTCATAAATTATAGCAAAGCTATGCGTGAAATGCATAGCTTATCTTTTCTTGTGTCCAATTATGCATACTTCTTTTCAAAAATGTTTGATAGTGATACAATTATTTCTGTAATTTGTACATGATTTCAAGAAAAGGCTGCAAAAAGATAGCCAAAAGAGAAAATGACAGCGAAAGCGCCAGGCGCTTTCATTTTTTTCATGAGAGGTGATCTTCTCATGGAAGGGAGAATGAAGTATGAATATCCATGAATACCAGAGTAAGCAGATCATGCGTGAGTATGGCATCCATGTTCCGGAAGGCTATCCGGCATTCACAGTCGAAGATGCGCTGGAAAATGCAAAGCGCCTTGACACGCCGGTCGTGGTCGTAAAGGCACAGATCCATGCAGGCGGCCGCGGGGAGGCGGGCGGTGTCAAGCTCGCTCGTTCTCTGGATGAAGTCAGAAAATATGCGAAGGAGCTTCTTGGCAAGGTGCTCGTCACCCGCCAGACCGGCCCGCAGGGCAAGACGGTGAATCGTCTTCTGATCGAAGCCGGCTGCCATATCAAGAAAGAGTACTATCTCTCCTTTGTCGTGGATCGTCAGGCGGAATGCGTCGTCATGATGGGTTCGGAGTCCGGCGGCATGTCCATCGAGGACGTGGCAGCAGAAAATCCGGAAAAGATCATCAAAGAGTACATCGACCCGGTCATCGGTCTGGCCGATTTCCAGGCACAGCGCATGGCGTATGCGCTTCATTTCGAAAAGCCGACCATCAGAAAAGCAGCGACCTTCATGAAGTACCTCTACAATGTCTTTGTGGATAAGGACTGCTCGCTGGCGGAAGTCAATCCGCTGGTCGTCACCGAAGAAGGCGACGTCATGGCGCTCGATGCGAAGCTGAACTTCGATGACAGCACGCTTTCCCGTCATCCGGAGATCGTAGCCCTGCGCGATATCACGGAAGAGGATCAGAAGGAAAGAGAAGCCGCAGCGGAGGGATTGAACTATGTCAATCTCGGCGGTGACGTAGCCTGCATGGTCAACGGGGCAGGTCTTGCGATGGCGACTGTCGATATCATCAAGGAAAACGGTGGTGAACCGGCCAACTTCCTTGATGTCGGCGGTGACTCTACGCCGGAAAAGATCGTGGCAGCCTTCAGGATCATGCTTGAAGACGATCAGGTCGACGGCATTCTGATCAATATTTTCGGCGGCATCAATAAGTGCGATGTCATCGCGACGGGCATTGTCGAAGCGGCTGCGCTTCTTTCCGGCGGCAAAGAGGAATTCCCGATCCCTGTCGTGGTTCGTCTCGAGGGACGCAATGTAGAGCGCGGACGCGAGATCCTGGTCAAAGCGGATATCAAGAATCTGTATCCGGCTTCTTCCATGGATGAAGGTGCGAAACTCGCCATTCGTCTTGCAAAAGAAACGAGAGAGAAGAAGTAAAAATAAAGGTTGACGGGTTCAGGTTGGCGGGTTCACGGTTTCAGACGTTGTGAGAAGCGGCGGCGCTTTATGAATTGTGCGCCGCAACCAGAGCCTATCAACCTGAAGTTTGAAAACAGGGATGAGTGGCTAGTGACTGGTGACTAGGGATTGGGTTTGCGATACGAGAAAACCGCTAGTTTCAAACCTCCGCGGCGCTTCTGTATTTTTATGCGCCGCACCACCATTTCACATTTCTCATTTCTAATTTTTCATTCAAGCGAGGCTTTCGCACGCAATCAAGGGGCAGCACGCCCCATGGGCTAACCCTTGTAATACGGTTCGGTCTGCTATGTTTGACTACGAACAAATACTTATCATTTAACCTCTCATTTAACCTCAGGAGGATGTACCCATGAGCGTTTTAATTCATAAAGATACCAAAGTCATTGTGCAGGGCATCACGGGCAAGGCAGCCCGTTTCCATACCGAACAGATGCAGAAGTATGGCACAAATATCGTAGGCGGCACGGCACCGGGAAGAGCCGGTGAAGTCTGCTGCGGCGTACCGGTCTTCAATACCGTGAGAGATGCCGTCGCTGTCACCAAAGCCACGACCTCGGTCATTTTCGTACCGGCTGCCTTTGCAGCCGATGCCATCCTTGAAGCCGTCGAAGCGGGCTTGGAGCTCGTCGTCTGCATCACGGAACACATCCCGGTCGAAGATATGGTCAAGGTGCACCGCTACATGGTGGGCAAGAAGACCCGCCTCATCGGACCGAACTGCCCGGGTCTCATTTCTGTCGATGAAGCGAATATCGGGATCATCCCCGGACAGATCTATAAAAAAGGCCACGTGGGCGTGGTTTCCCGTTCCGGCACGCTGACTTACGAAGCGACCTTCCAGCTGACCCATGCAGGCATCGGACAGACGAGTGCGATCGGCATCGGCGGCGACCCGATCAAAGGCACGGACTTCATCGATGCACTGAAGCTTTTCAATGACGACCCGGATACCAAGGCGGTCCTCATGATCGGCGAGATCGGTGGTACGGCGGAGGAGCAGGCTGCGAAATGGATCCATGACAATATGAAGAAGCCTGTCGCTGCCTTCATTGCCGGCCGCATGGCACCTCCAGGAAAGCGCATGGGTCATGCCGGCGCCATCATTTCCGGCGGCAAGGGGACTGCGGTAGAAAAGATCGCTGCGCTGAATGCGGTGGGGATCCCTGTCGCAGAAACGGTAGCGCATATCGGTGAGACGGTCATCGAGCTCTTGAAAAAGGAAGGGCTCTATGACGAATGTCATACATGCTGATGAAAAGCAGTCCCGTGAGGGACTGCTTTTTGGGTTAGACCGTGGGCGTGCTGCCTGCCCCTTGATTGTTTGCGAAAGAGGGGGAGCGGGTTCTACTGGTTCAGAGGGTTCAGCGGGGGTGGTGCGGCGCATAAAAATATAGAAGCGCCGCAGAGTATGGATGGGGCGATGCTCGAAAGCACCTTTCAAGTCACTAGTCACCAGTCACTTGAGGCTCCTAATCCCTAGCTACTAGTCACTAGTCACCAGTCACCAGTCACTAGCCCCCATCTCTCCTCCATGCACATGAAAAGTTTTTACTTGACGGGGACAATGCTTTCCGCTATTGTAGGAGAAAAGACGGGAGGGAACGCGATGTTTGGTAAATTTCAAGATTCACTGCTTTTTGTCGTGCTTGCTTATGCGATCTTTCGTATCGGCTGGGGCGAGGGATTCACGACGATGAATATTTTCATCCTTCTAGGCTCGCTAGTCGCCATTTTGTCTATGGTGCTTCGGCGGAGCGGCTACCTGGAAACGGTAGAGAAAAAGAAGAAGGAAGCGGAAGAAAAAAAGAAGAACGTATAAAAAGGGCCGCGCGGCTCTTTTTTACTTGTCCTCTCCGCGTCCCCGCTTTTGTCAAATCCCCCTCCTTATGCTAAAATGAGAAGCAACAAGCGGCAAAGGAGGAAGCTGATGAATCCGGATCTCTATATCGTAAGAAAGGTGAATGAAGCCACATCCGTCTCGCGCAAGGCGAGTCTGTTCATGGACCTTGTCACACGCTACGGACACTGGGCTTTTGTGATCTACGGACTTCTCCTCTGGTTTGCACCCGGGGAAGGACGGAAGGCGCGCCGGCTCTGCTGCGTGCTGTCCTTCGCAGGGGTCGTGGCCGCATCTCTCCTTTCCTTTGCCATCGGCAGGGTGTGGAGACGGAGAAGGCCTTTTGTATGCGACTGGCGCATCTGGAATTTCACCGGGCATAAGGCCAATGCATCTTTTCCCAGCAATCACACGATGAATGGGGCCATCGTCGTCATGGAGCTTCTCCGCATGCACATGCCGGGGGCGCAGCTGATGGCGGCCTTTGCCGGGCTTCTTGCATTTTCTCGTATTTTCGCCGGTGTGCATTATCCGACGGATCTTTTGGGCGGCGTCGCCATCGCGGGGCTCGTGCATCGGCTGATCCACGCAGCGCCTTTCGCAGCAGCTCTCGCTGCGCTCGCGAATTTCGGCTCGGCGGTGAGTGACTGGGTATTCTCGAGAAAGTGAGTGGGGATGTGTCACCGCCAGCTTTTTCGTATCCGAATCCTTCATTTTCCTAAGGAGGTGATCCTATGGCAAGCAGTGAGACGGGCAGCAAGCTCTCTATCATCCGCATCGTGCAGGTCCTTTTGCGCGAGTCGGACAAGGATCACCCTTTGTCTCAGCAGGACATTCTTCGTCTTATGGAGAGCAAGTATGGGATGGTCGTGAGCCGCAAGTCTATATCCAGAAATCTGCTCCGCCTGAAGGAGGCGGGGCTGCCTGTGATGTGCCGCGAGGTGCCGCGCATGGTGAATGGGAAGGAAGCGCCGCTTTCGCTTGACTGGTATTGGGATCATGTGCTCTCGCCACAGGATCTGAAGACGGTGATCGATCTCCTCTATTTCTCGCATCTTCCGACGGGACAGATCCGCCAGCTCGCAGAGAAGCTGAAGCGGCTGCAGTGCCGTTCTTTTGAGGACGGGAAGGAAGGCATACGGAATCTGCCGCTTCCGCAGAATCTCCCGGACGTGAGGGAGACGCTTGTCCTGCTCTCGCAGGCACTTTGCGAAAAGAGGCAGATTTCCTTTTACTATGACCACTATGAAGTGGACGGCAAACGGCATCACGGTGTGAGCCCGTCAGGAGAGGCGCGCTGTTATATCGCACATCCTTTTCAGGTGATCGCATCGGATGATCGATACTGTCTTCTCTGCAATGTGGAAGGACGGGAGGATATTTCCTATTTTTTCGTAGACCGTATGGCGGACATCATGCTCCTTTCTGCGCCGGCGCGGGGACAGAAAAGCCTCGCAGGCGCCGATGCCTCTGCGAAGCTCGATGAGCTTCTGGTGGCAGATCGGGATATTTATACAGGAAATCCCGTAGAGATCACCTTCGAGGCAGATGTGCGCCTTCTGACAGACATTCAGACGGATTTTGGCAAGAGGGCCCGCCTCATTTCTGCGAGCCCGGATAAGGTGACCATGGAAGTGACGCTCCCCCAAGCCGCCATGAAAGCCTGGGCTCTGAAGAAGGCACCGCTCGTCAAGGTGCTCTCTCCGTCGTACCTGGTGCGGGAGGTGAAGGAGGCAGCCCAGAGCCTGGCGCGCCTCTACGGCCTATGATCATAGGCATGCTTGCCTTTCTCCTCGCCGCTGTTCTTATACTTCTCCTGATCCCCATCCGTTATACTGTGACGCTCGTGCGCTGGAGGCTCACCCTGTCGGTCTCCGTGTTTTTGGGCCTTTGGAGGAAGGAGATCGAGCTTCCGCCTGCCGGGAAAGAGCCCTCGCCTCAAGTGGAAATGACAGAAGAGCCTCCAATGGACTGGATGGAAGAAGCGCTCGCACAGGCAGAAGAGAAGGCAGACGTGCATGAGAGGCTGCCGGATACTGCCGAGGGGCAAGCGGAGAGTGCGCGCGTGGAGAAGAAGGAGCCCTCCCTTTGGCGAGAGATCCGTTTCGCCATGGGAAATGGGCTCGCGGAGCGTGTCCTTCATGCGGCAGGAAATCTCCTGTCGCACAGCTTTCCAAGCAGGTGCCGCATTCGGGGAGACTTTGGGACAGGCGATCCCATGACGACGGGCATTGCCTGCGGTATGGCGATGGCGTTCCTTGCCCAAGAGACAAAAGAGATCCGATGGAATTATCTACAGCCCGTGAATACCCTGTCGGGGGAGGCAAAGGGGCGGATCATTCCTTTGACTATGATCTATATAGCCGGCAGGCTTCTCCTGTCGAGACCCGCCAGAGAGTTCTGGCATTTCAGAAAAGAGGAAAAGAACCATGGATGATGAAGTTAGAAAGCAGATCTTTGAAGATTTCAAGAAGATGATCACCACCGAGTCCGTGGTGGGACAGCCCATCTATCTGGGCGATGCGACCATCGTGCCCTTTGTGGATATTTCCTTCGGCTTCGGCACCGGCAGTCAGGGCACGAATGCCGTAGGGGGCGCCGGCGGCGGCAAGGTGACACCGACCGCCGTCCTCATCATGAAGGGGGAACGCGTCGAGCTTTTCTCTATCAAGAATGCAGGGCCGAATGGCACCATCGATAAGGTGTTGAATATGGTCCCGGAGGTCATCTCCCATTTCACCAAGAAAAAGGAAAAGCAGGAGGCCGTGAGAGAGGCGGCGCTCAAGGAAGCCAAGGAGGCCATGGCAGAAGAAGCAGAGACGGCGGCGATCGAAGCGAAGAGCAAGGAGTAGGGACTAGGGACAGGTGACTAGTGGCTAGGGACTAGGAGTTTCGAGGATTGGATGACTAAGAGACTAGAAGACATCAGACTCCCGTATCGCCATTTCGAGCGAAGTGAGAAATCTTTGTCATTCGCGGCTCAGTGGTCGATGTGTGGAAACCCCAAATGGGAAGCCTGTCATCAAGAGACCTTCGGCCATCGCCACTATTTGTACGCCGCGGAGCTTCTGCTTTTTATGCGCCGTACTACTCCCGTAGGACCTGTAGAACCTGCGCCCCTTCTTTTGCAAACAATCAAAGGGCAGCACGTCCCGCGGGCTAACCCTGAACCCTGAACCAGACAACCAAAAAGCGAGAGCCACGTTTGTTCGACAAACGTGGCTCTCGCTTTTTGATCAGCTTTTTGCTTTCGATAAAGTTGTATCGATTTTATTTTCCGGCTTTTGAGAGATCTGGACGATCTCGCTTCGTATGGATTCCATCTCCTCATTGTTTTCCGGGGCGAGTGCCTTCAGTGTGACTGTACTCTTGTCCGCATTCGTGAAAGGGGTATCAATGGATCTGGAGACCGCGCTGTAGGAGAGAGTCAGCTCCTTGCCGCCGTTTTTCGGTGTGATGACCAGACGGCCGCCATCGATGCGGCCGGTGCCGGTGAGACTGCCCGGTACCTCACGGCTGCCCTGCTGGACCTTATGGTCTACGGTGATGGTCTTGTCGTCATTCTGGGTGAAGGTGACGGTCTCAAGATTTCGTATGTGATCGCCGGACCAGTTTACGCCGGCGTCCTGCACGCCCCACCATGTCCCCTGCCATGGTCCGCCATTGGCAAAGTGGAAATAGGCAAATGTACCGCCGCCAATGATCAGCACGATCGCGATCAGGATCATGACTACGTATTTCTTCATTCCTGCGCTCCCCCGTTCTCTTACGTCAAAATATTTTCTATTATACTATAGGCGAATAGGAAATAGCTAGAGGGGACGGGGAAACGTATCGGGAAGGCATGGGCAGGCCGGCGGGCAGAAGATATGGACGGGGCCTGTCATTTTCCCCGCACCCCTTTCCACACCCCGTACACATCTGCGATCGCCCAGCCGATAGGGATGGAGAGCCAGATGCCGGTGACGCCGAAGAAGGGGAGGGCGGAGAGGGCATAGGCAAGAATGACGCGGCTTCCGAGGGAGAGGATGGTCAGGATGACGCTCATACCAGGCTCTTTGATGGCGCGATAGTAGGCATACAGCATAGAGAGGATGCCGATGCCGATGTAGCAGGCCCCTTCGATACGGAGGTAGCCTGCGCCGATCGCGATGGTTTCTGTCGCTGCCCTCGGGACGAAGAAGGCCATGAGCTCAGGAGCGAAGGCATAGATGATGACGCTCGTGAGGAGAGCGAAAGAGACGACCATTTTCGCTGAGGCGATGACGCACTCTTTGATGCGCTTTTGATCTCCGGCGCCATAGTTCTGCGCGATGGCTGTCGAGAAGGCATTCCCGAAGTCCATGAGGGGGGAGTAGGCCAGAGTGTCGATCTTGACGCCGGCAGCAAAGGCGGCCATGACGATGGTGCCGAAGCTGTTCACAAGGCCCTGCACGAGAAGGATACCGAAATTCATGATGGACTGCTGGAGGCTGGTCAGAAGCGAAAGACGGGAAATGTCGCGGAAGATGGATGGGTCCCAGCGGCGGTATTTCTTTTCTACCAGAAGATCTTTTCGATAGAAAAGGCAGTAGCAAAGGATACCGAGACCGGAAGCGTACTCAGCGATGACGGTCGCCTTGGCCGCGCCGGCGACGCCTTGCTGGAAGACCAGGATGAAGAGAAGGTCGAGCGCGATATTCAGAACGGCGGAGACGATGAGGAAGACGAGCGGGATGAGTGAGTTTCCCACGGCGCGCAGGAGGGCGGCAAAGTAGTTGTAGAGGAAGACGGCGATGATGCCGGAGAAGATCCAGAGGAGATAGTCGCGGAAGTAGGAAGCGACGTCTGCGGGGATCTGCATGAAGCGGATGATCTCTTCCAGAAATATATAGGAGATGGCATTCAGGAAGAGCGAGAGCGCGCCGATGGAAAGGAAGGAAATATAAATGGACTGCTTCATGCGTGCGGTGTTCTTTTGTCCGTGGCAGATGGAGAAGTAGACGCCGCTCCCCATCGTGAGACCGATCAGGATGGAGGTGATGAAGATCATGAGCGTGTAGGCACTCCCGACAGCGGCGAGAGGGGCTTCGCCGAGGAATCGTCCGACGATCAATGTATCGACGACATTGTAGAGTTGCTGGAAAATATTGCCGGCCATGAGGGGCAGAGAAAAAAGCAGTATCTTTTTTGAGATGCTGCCTTGGGTAAAATCGAGATCTTTTGTCATGAAGGCTCCTTAGGAAACAGGGATCTTGAGGCTCTATCAGGGAAAGTCTGACAGGATTGGTGCGGCGCATACATAGAGAAGTGCCGCGAGTCGTTGAACGGGGTGATGCCTCATTTGCCTTATTATGGAGCGTGCCGCGATGAAATGCAAGAGGAAGAGGGCAGGATTGTTATGCGCCGCACCTTCCCCTTTGAACCTATAGAACCCGAGAACCTTTTCCGGTCGTAATTAAGGGACGGCACGCTCCATGGGCGAACCCCGAACCTTTTCTCTATGTTATAATAAGGACGATATTATGCAAAGAAGGAGAACTCATGAAACTACTCCGATTGATACTGCAAGGCTTCAAGTCCTTCGCAGATAAGACTACGATCGATTTTTCTGACGGCATGACGGTCATCGTGGGGCCGAATGGATGCGGGAAGAGCAATATTTCCGATGCGGTCCGCTGGGTGCTGGGGGAGCAGAATGTGCGCCAGATCCGTGGGCAGAAGGCAGAGGATATGATCTTTTCTGGCTCAGAGACGCGCCGGGAAAAGAATGGGGCGGAGGTCACGCTCGTCCTTGATAACAGCGGATGCGAGCTGCCGCTCGATACCGTAGAGGTCGCGATCACGCGAAGGCTCCTTAGAAATGGGGATAGTGATTTCTACCTGAATAAGCGAAGCTGCCGCCTGAAGGATATTCAGGAGCTTCTGGCGCCGACAGGGCTCGGTAAGGGCTCGATGGCGATCATCGGACAGAATCGGGTGGATCAGGTGCTGACGGCACATGCGGATGAACGGCGCGTGATCTTCGAGGATGTGGCAGGGATCAGCCTGTACCGCATGCGGAAGACGGAAGGACTCCGAAAGCTCGAGAAGACGGCGGAGAATATGGAGCGCGTGAAGGATATGATGGCGCTTCTCGATGAGCAGCTCGTGCCTTTGAAGGAAGGGGCAGAGAGAGCAAGAAGGTACAAGAGCCTTACACAGGAGAAGCGGGCGATCGATGCGACGATGGGGCTCCTGAAGCTGACATCCTCCGGACGTATGACGGCACGCTATGAAAATGAAGCGCTGAAGCTCCAGGATGAAGGCTCTCTGTGGCAGACGAAGCTCTCGCAGGCGAGCCTGGCTAAGGAAACGCTGGAAAAGGACCGTCTCGCGCATCAGGAGAAGCTGCGCGAAGCGGGGGACGCGATGGCGGATGCCCAGCGGGAGATGGAGCGGCTGCGCGGTGATTACCGCGTGAAGGAAGAGGCGCTCTCCCATGCGAAGGAGAAATGGGAGGAGCTCACCGTATCCGCAGAGGATCAGACGGAAGCAGAGAAGGAGATCGCAGAAGAGATCGCTGGCGCGAAGGAAGAGCTTTCGTGTGCGGAGGCGTCCCTGCAGGCGGCAAAGGAAGCCGTTTCCGTGAAAGCAGAGGAGAAGGAGTCTCTCTCAAAAGCGCTGGCAGAGGCGGAGACCGCCTATGTGAGAGCGCTGGCTCTTTCGCAGGAAAAGGAGAAGGAAAAGGAGAAGGTGAGCCAGCAGCTTGTACATGCAAGAGAAGACATCGAGCGTCTACAGGCGGAGATCGATCATCATGAGAAGGAGGAGGCATCCCTCGCCGAGGAGGAAGAAGCAGCCTCGCGCGAGCTGTCCGAGTTTCTTCGTGAAGAGAAGGAGAAGACGGAGCGCCTCACCGCTCTTTCGGAGAAGGGCAAGCAGCATAGCGAAGCGCTGCGAGAGGCGGAGGAGCTGCGTTTTCGTCTGGGCGGTGAAGAACGGAAGCAGGAGTCGCTGCTTTCCTCGATCCGTTCGCAGAAGGCGTATCTGGAACGGGCGGAAAAGGAATACGCTAGCTTTTCCCGCGTGACGAAGACCATCATGGAGCAGGCAGACCGTTTCGGTGAGGCCATCCATGGGGCGCTCGGAGAGCTCATCCGTGTGCCGGACAAATATACGGAGGCCGCGGAAGCAGCGCTCGGCGGACAGATCTCCTATATCGTGACGGATACGACGAAGGCAGCGGGAGAAATCATCCGCTGGCTTTCGGAGAAGCATTTGGGCCGCACGACCTTCTATCCCTTGGAGTCCATGCATCCGCGCTACAACAACGGGACGGAAGTGATGGCGTCGAAGGAGCAGGGGATCTGCGGTATCGCCTCTCACCTTTTCTCCTGCCAGCCGATGTATCAGGATCTCCTCGATACGCTTCTCGGGCGCACTCTCATCGCAGAAGACCTGGACGCGGCGCGGCGGGTCGCCAAAAAGTATGGCTACCGTCTGCGCATCGTGACGCGGGACGGGCAGCTTGTCAATGCAGGCGGCTCCATGACGGGCGGCTCGATGAAGAAAAAGGAGAATACGTATTTCGGCCGCAGAAAAGAGATCGCAGATCTCTATGCGCGTGAAGCGGAGGGGGAGAAGGCTCTTGCTCTCTGCCGTACGCGGAGGAAGGAGCAGGAGGCCGCCTGTGATGCGCTCGCAGAAGAGGTCAGCCGTGAACGGGAAGAATGGCAGGCGCTCAAGGTCGAGCTGGCCACCCTCTCGGCGCGCCGTGAAGGGGCAGAGCGATCGATGACCGAAAGACGGAGCCGCCTTTCTCTGGCCAAGAAGCAGCTCGAAGAGGAGCGGGGCCGGCTCTCGGAGACAAGGTCGCAGGCGGAAGGCTTGGAGGAGGCACTGTCTGCCTTTCCTGATCTTCCGGCAGCGACAGGCAATGAAGAGGGGGAGCGTCTGAGGAAGGCCTTGGAGGAGAAGCAGGAAGCCCTTCTCGCATCCCACGTCGCCCTGACCAAGGCGGAAGAGAGCGTGAGCTTCGGGAAACGCATGCTCGAGGAACGCAGCCGCGCTAAAGAAGAGCTGGCAGCAGACAGAGTCGCTCTTGAAAAAGCTGAGCGTGACAATGAAGCAGAACGGCAGACACTTGAGAAAGAGCTTGTGTCTTTGAAGGCTGCTTTCAGTGATGCAGAGGCGCACTGGCAGAAGACCCGCACCCACCAGGAAAGCCTGTCTGACGATGCAGATGGATTTGCCATCCGTCAGCGCGAGGCAGATGAGGCGTGGAAGAAAGCGCAGGCCGCTTCAGCGAAGATCGAGCGGGATAGAGCAGAGCTTGCCGTGAGGATCGCGCAGTTCAAAGCCGAGGAGGAGAACGTGCTGCGTCAGTTCGAGGCGTGGCACATGACCCGTCAGCAGGCGGAAGCGCTCTGCCTTTCCGGCTCTATGGAGGATATGGAGCGGCAGGGAAAGGACCTCGCCCGCCGCATGGCTGAGCTGGGCAGTGTGAATCCGGAGGGCGAGGAGGAGTACGCCCGTCAGCTCGCACGAAGGAAATTCTATGAGGGGCAGGTGGCCGATCTCGCAGAAGCGAGGAAGGGGCTTGAGACCATCATCAGCGATATCGACCGGACGATGGAGAGCCGGTTCACCGAGGCCTTCCGTAAGATCAATGAAGAATTTGGCCGCATCATGCAGCTCATGTTCCGCGGCGGCAAGGCGCGTCTCGAACTCACCGATGAGGCACATCCTTTGGAGGGCGGTGTCGAGATGTACCTGCAGCTTCCCGGCAAGAAGCGTCAGCCGCTTTCTCTCATGTCCGGCGGCGAAAGAGCCCTGACGGTCATAGCTCTTCTGATCTCTTTCATGGCGTATCGCCCCGCGCCCTTCTGCTTCGTCGATGAGATCGATGCAGCCTTGGACGATGCGAATGTCGAACGCTACAGCCGCATGATCGGCGAGTATAAAAAGAAAACACAGTTCATCGTCATCTCACACAGAAAAAAGACGATGGAATTTGCCGACACCCTGCAGGGCGTCACCATGGCAGAGAAGGGTGTCTCGAGCCTCATCACCGTGAAGATGAAGGATTATGTGGAGTGACTAGCAGCTAGTGACTAGGAATTAGTAGCTAGGGATTAGGAGTCTCAAGTGACTAGTGACTGGTGAATAGGAGACTGGGAGACTCTCGTATCGTCATTTCGAGCGTAAGCGAGAAATCTTTGTCATTCGCGGTTCAGCGGTCGATGTTTGGAAAATCCAAACGGGAAACCTGCTATCCGCCGACCTTCGGGCATCGCCATGATTTATACTCCGCGGTGCTTCCATATTTTTATGCGCCGCACCAACACTCCTCACTCCTCACTCCTCGCTCCTAACTGGCGAGAGGAGCTTTCATCCTCAATCCATGGACGCCCCGCCCCAAGGGCTCACCCTGAACCCGACAGCTTACATCTTTTCCTGTAGACACTTCACGCCTATTTATATACAATAAACATATACATTCTTTAGGAGGAAAGAGACATGGGATTTTTTGATAAGATCAAACGGGGACTCACCCGCACGAAAGAGAGCCTCATCCGCAATATCGAGAGCGTCGTCATCGGTTATGCGGAGATCGACGATGATTTCCTGGAAGATCTGGAAATGGTCCTGCTCTCCGGAGACATCGGCGTGCGCACCACGGACTACCTGATGCGACAAATCCGCCGCGGTGTCACCGAAGGCACGATTCACAATACCAATGAAGTCATGCCCTTCATGGAAAAGACCGTGAAGGAGCTTTTGAAGGATGATACCATCGATCAGGAGAATACGCACCATCCGGAAGTCATCCTCGTCGTCGGCGTGAATGGTGTGGGCAAGACCACGACCATCGGCAAGCTCTCCGGCAAGCTTCACAAGGAAGGCAAGAAGGTCCTTCTCGCGGCTGCAGATACCTTCCGTGCGGCGGCTTCTGAGCAGCTCACCATCTGGGCGGAGCGTACCGGCGCAGACATCGTGAAGCATGCGGAAGGCGCGGATCCGGCGGCGGTGGCCTTCGATGCTGTCTCAGCAGCCAAGGCGCGCGGCGTCGATGTCGTCCTTATCGATACCGCCGGCCGTTTGCAGACGAAGGTGAATCTGATGGAAGAGCTTGCCAAGATCTCCCGCGTCATCAAGAAGGTCATCCCTGATGCGCCGCACCAGACGCTCCTCGTCCTGGATGCGACCACGGGGCAGAATGCCATCAGCCAGGCGAAAAATTTCGGAGAGATCGTGCCGCTGACAGGGGTCGTCCTGACCAAGCTCGATGGCACGGCGAAAGGCGGCGTGGTCCTCTCTGTCCATGAAGAGCTGCATGTGCCGATCAAGTGGATCGGTCTCGGTGAACGCGAGGACGATCTCGACCGTTTCCATCCGGATGATTTCGCCAAGGCTCTCTTTGAAACAGAGGATCACATTCTGGGAGAAAGCACGAAAGTGTAAAAACGCAAAAGGTCATCTCATGGATTTCATCTGACCTCATAGGTTCATCAGGCTTTGAAGGCGTGACAGGTTCAACGAAAATTTCGCGGCGTTTCCTTACGTGTCGCTCCATCCCCGTTGCGCCTGTTCCACCTATCACCCCTGTTGAACCTATGAGTTTTTTTCTGTTCTATAGAGACGAGGGCATCATGACAACATTCATCGATCCTGCGACAGGCTATGAGGTGCGGGTGATCCGAAAACCCATCCGCCACATCTACCTTCGCGTGCGGGAGGGAGGATCTGTCGAGGTGACGGCGCCGCGGAGGGTCTCGGAGCGGGAGATCCGTGACTTCGTCGCGGGAAAGACCGCATGGCTTACGAAGTACATGGCACTGGTGCCGGAGAAAATCAAATTTCGATATGTCACAGGAGAGATCCACCATGTCTTTGGAAGGGCGTATCCTTTGCAGGTCTGCCTCGGGTCGCGCGATGATGCCGTCGTCTCGATAGACGGAGAGCTGCAGCTGGTCCTTCGGACAAAACAGAGGGAGCGTGAGAAGGTATTCAAGGCAGGCATGAAGCGCATCCTTCTTTGGGAGATCGAAAAGCAGCTTGAAATATGGACGAAGCGCATGGCGATCCCGGAGAGTCGGATCACCGGCGTCACCATCCGCGTCATGAAAAGCCGCTGGGGCTCCTGCCGGAGAGTGACGGGGCGCTTTTCCTTCGCCCTCGACCTTGTCACAAAGCCGAAGGAATGTATCGAGGCTGTCGTCGTCCATGAGCTCTGCCACCTCTTCGCAGCCGGTCACGGCCCCGACTTCTATGCACGGATGGAGACCTATCTGCCGGACTATAAAGAAAGGGACAGACTCCTTGCGAGCCTTCCGAGGGAATTGATATAGGGGTTGGTAGCTAGTGACTAGGGATTAGGGACTCGTATAGCGATTTGTTAATTTCTGGACTTAGTTAGGGAAACGCTGATTAAATCGCAGAGTCGGATTTCACATGGATTTTTATACATAGCTTCGTCATCATCTTCCTTAAATAGCTTGCTATTCGCGTCAGATGATTCCTCGCTCTGTATAAGAATCCAAGAATGAAATCTGACAACGATTTAATCAGTGTTTCCCTAGAAGTGCTGGAAGGGGCACACCATTCATAGAGTGACCCAATATCCCCTCATGATATAAAACTCCGCGGCGCTTCCTCATTTTATGCGCCGTACCTTCACTCCTGACTCCTCACTCCTCACTCCTAACTTGAGTTGGAAGTTGACCTAAATGTCAGTTATTTAGCAAGCGCAATACTAGCGCCGAGTGACTGGTGACGCGCCCCACGGGCTCATCCCGAACTGTTTACTTCTCTTCCGATCCCATTCCCCTATAGCAATCAAACGTCCAACGTGATATACTGTAATAAAATTATTTTATATCAAGTGGGCGCGCGTGCCGCGCAAGGGGTAGTGCCATGAATAACACGGATTGGAAGATTCTGATCTATCTTCGAGAAGAACGCAGCATCAATAAGGTCGCCAAGCGGCTGTTTATGACCCAGCCGTCTTTGACGTATCGCTTGAGCCAGATGGAAAAAGAGATCGGCTGTCCGCTTTTCATTCGCACCAATAAGGGCGTCCATTTCACCGATGCGGGGAATCGCCTCTTCTCCTTTGCCGAAAAAGAACTGCAGCAGTATCAAGACATGAAGAATTTCGTGACACATGAGCCGAATACCATTTCCGGCGTGCTGCGCATCGGTGCGAGCCAGTCCTTCGCGCAGTCGCACATGCCGGCCATCCTGAAGGGCTTCGTCGATGAGTACAATGACATCGAGATCTCGCTCACGACGGATACGAGCGACCGCCTGACGAAGCTGGTCAAGAAGGAGGATATCCATCTCGCCATCGTTCGCGGCAATCAGGAATGGCCGGATGCGGACATCCTTCTCGAGGATGCACCGCTCTATCTCATCTCTGCACAGAAGATCGACTACGATACCCTGCCGAACCAGCCGTCCATCCGCTATCGCAGTGACCCGTCGCTGGATGAGCTGAGAAGCCGTTGGTGGCGTCAGAATTTCTCCGAATCTCCGCATTTTCTTCTGACCGTTTCTGACTGTCTCACCTGCGTAGAGATCGTGAATCATGGCCTTGGACAGTCGCTCATTCCGGCAGACCTTCTCCCGAAGTGTACGCCGAATGTCAATCGCGAAATGATCTACGACCGCGAGAAGCGCCCGATCCTGCGCCCGAGTCACCTCATCTTCAAGCAGGCCATGCTCCAGTCTACGCCTGTCAAGATCTTCGTGGATTATATGAAAAAATATTTTGAAGTATGAAAAAAAGGGGCTGTGAAGAAATGAATCTTCATTTCTTCACAGCCCCTTTTTACTTTGCTTTCATTTGGTTCAGGGTTCAGGGTT